>Ga0208089_1000004_pt1 | contig 69674 bp, 30 predicted proteins | sample LakMenEpi29Jun12_FD_150744 | JGI IMG/M metagenome (GOLD analysis project Ga0208089, IMG submission 150744) | Freshwater microbial communities from Lake Mendota, WI - 29JUN2012 deep hole epilimnion (SPAdes) | ecosystem: Environmental > Aquatic > Freshwater > Lake > Epilimnion/Euphotic zone ... | reverse complement strand
TGCAGGCATGGGTGCAGGCATGGGTGCAGGCATGGGTGCAGGCATGGGTGCAGGCATGGGTGCAGGCATGGGCGCGGGCATGGGTGCATTCCCGGGTTTACAATCGCAATCGTAAAAAACGTTATCTGACGGCGACACGGCGTTCGGTAAAATATCGCCGTGTCGCATGTGCGTTTGAATGGACGATTTGGATACGCATATTTTGACGTACTTTTCGGTTACGCCTTGCGTCGCCGACGTTTTATGACACAAACACGTCAATCCCTCCTGAAATTGCGGACAAGCCTCGAGCGAGCGTCGCTTGTCTTTCAAACCGTTGTTTTGAGAAGCGTCTAACGCTTCCCAATACGAATTGGGGCAAACCCAAACGTTCAAATCGTCGAGATATACGTTATTTTTAGAATACGTCGGATTGTGTATTTTTAAAACGACGAACGATGGCGATTCTTTCGTCTTTATCGTGGTTTCGTCCAAATTGTAATGATGTATCATATCCAACCATTGGACGTCCGTGTTTCCGACGATTTGCGTGTAATCGGAATATACGACGCGATGTACGTTGTGATATTCGATCTCGTTGTTCGAATATACGCCGGACAACGATAATCGTAACGCCGAAGACGATCCTTCCGTTTTTTCGGACGGCGAAATTTGAACGCCTTGTTTCCACGTGATTACGAATTTTCCGTAATGAAACGGCATGATTTGAGACATTTCGGTCGAAGGCGATATCAAAACGTGACAACTACCGGTCGAAATGCAATGTTGTATCACCATGCCGTGGTGATTCGTTTCTTCGGACGCCGTTTGTTGTGTTTTTGTATTTTCCGAGACGTTCCAATCCAAGAACGAACCCGCGCTCGCAATGTGCGTTCTGACGTATTTTGTCTGATCGTAAGATACGGCTTCGATTTGCCAACAAATCTTCGCTCGACCGTTTCCGGTCGAAACGTCGTTCATTTCGTTACATCGAACGTCGTCCACCGCGGGTTCCATATTTCCCGCGGTTAATTCGCCGTACGGCACGCAACCTTCCTTTCTCAAGCAATCCGAACCCTCGCAAAAATCAAAAGCGGTTGCAAAACGCAACGCCATCATCGGTAACACGACCCATAGCGCAAAGCAACGATTTATCCGCAAAACCATGATGCGATAACACGACGTTTCTGCGATTTTACAAAAAAAAAACGATTGTTTATTTTTTTTTAAAATTATAGGAGCCAATGCATTTAAACCCACGTTCGTTTCCATTTTTTTCGGTTAAAAAAAAACACATCGAGTGTGCGAACGCACGATTTCGATCATTCGAACGTCGGCGATCATCGCGACGAAACAAAAAAAATTAAAAAACAACGACAATATTTGCGATTTTTTTGTCAAAAAAAAATAGTAAATAATATCCGACGCGGGCTATCTCGAATGGACGAATCGAAAGACGTGTTTTCCATATTTCTATTTTACTATCCCATAATTTCGAACGACGGTCGTCCTCGTTGCGATTTTATAAAACAACACACGACGCACATCGGGTCGTCCGACGTATTGTGCGACATTGGCGTGATGAAAGAATTCGACGTGTTGTCATCCATCGATTCGGATAGCATGTTGAAAACGATGTATTTGAACAAAATGAATATTACGTTCAACTTTGATCGCGCACCGAAACCGTTCAACGAAGACGTGTTGAACGACGTACCCGATTCGATATCGCATTACGTTTCCGAATTTTTGAAACTGATATTGTGCGCGTACGATGACGCGAATCGCATATCCGAACCGAGCGTCGCGTTGTGCAAATCTTCCGAATACGCGTTCGTGACGCAAGATTACCATTGTACGGCCACCGTCACCGATATCGATTCTTCCAAAATAGAATTTTCCATATTGTTTTATCACGATTCGGAAAAATTCGAAAAACGATTCAGGTTATTATTATACAACTTATCACCATTGTTCGACGACGGTGGGGTTTTTGGATTTATCGACGACGACGAAAACGCGCCAAAAGAAGACCATTTGTTGATTAAATGGAGCGTTCTATCGACGTCCGTGTGTTCCGTTTTTAAAACAAAACCGACGATGAAATATTCGTACCAACCTAACGTGACTTTCGATCAAAAACGCGATTACGACGTTTTTTTTTCGAACACAACGATACGCATTCACGAATATTTGTTCGGACGCACATGATGTCATCGAAACTACAAAAAAAAATAAAATATATATTTTTTTACAATTTGCGCAAATTGTACGATGAACGCGAGCTCTTACGCTTTGGGTTATATTTTAAACTCGAAAAAACCACAATCGAAAGATGCGGACGCGCTCGTGTGCGACATTCGTAGAATGTTTCCGACCGTTCTGACCCACAAAGAAATCGGACGCGATGCGCCGCCCATCTTTTTTTTCGACGTCAGAGCCAAAGAAAATGCAAAAGACGACGACGTCGTTCTATGTAAAACGTTCGAATATTCGCGCAAAGACGACAAAGAAGATCGACTCGACGAGATCGTCGCGCATCTTTTTTTCGTTTACCTTTCGCCAAAGGTGATTTCGGAAAGGGGTTCGAATCCGAGCCTTTTTTACGACGTTTTGGACAACAAGATCGGTACGAATTTGGTCGGTTCGAATTTAAATAGCGATTTGTCGTTCATCGTCTTGCAAGATTTACATTGTAAAATCAAATCGAAAAGCGGTATTCCGATCTGCAAGACCGTCGTTTCCGTCGGTCGCATTAACGACGACGATATCCGAGCGATGGAAAAAACGTGCGCGGCGCGACGCGAATCTTACGCCACTTTCAATCGAGTTCCCGTCGTGTATTATTACGACAATCCGATGGCTGATCACGTCAATGTCGATGTACCCTCAAAAACCGACGAAAGTAGCGAAACCCGATATCGTCGCGTCGCAAAAACGGTCAAACACGTCGTCAGACGGTCCGTCACGATTTTGTTCGAATGGTCGTACTACTTTTTTTATTTGATGTCCGCGACGTACCATAACGTCATGTACAATAGCTACAACGCCTTTCCAAATTTAAACGCGTTCGGAATACTGAATTTGATGGGAAATCGAAATATCGGGTGTTTGGAAGCGTTTTCTAACAACGCGCGGTTCGTCAAGATAACCAACAAATTCGATAATCCGAATCGCACCGCGATATCGAATTGTTCGACCACGCTTCGCAATTCTCTCGTATATTACGATCTCGCATCGGAAACGCCGATCCAACCGACGCCGATACGGGCAAACATACCGTCTGCAACGCAAATCGCGTGGCGTTATTACATAACCAGCGTGATGACGCCTTTCGTGTTTTATTACGAGTTGATGTTTGTCGTTTGTTGTCAGTTGTCGCTCGTATACGCTACGCGAACATTGTCGGATACGATACATCGTGTTTATTATAATTTGGTCGCTCTTACCGTAAACGCGACGTACATTGTGGAAAATGTGGTTTTTTTAAAATTCGAGGAACCGAAAATGATGGCGTTCGATTTGGATTGGTCGATCGTTTATAACGTATTTCGTTGGGAATTGTTCGTTTTAATATTCGTGGCTTACAAGATCCATCGACACAACGTTTTTTCTTTCAAAAACAATGTTAAACAAACGTTTTCCGTTTATCCTTTAGATTTGTTGAATCAAAAAAATTTCGACGCCGAGGATCACCGGAACGTCGTCGTATTTAAGATCGCATTGTTGGGGTTGGCGTGTTATTTTTACCGATTCGTATTTGCTTTGAGATTGTTTACCGCCGTCGCCGTTTTGTGCGAGCGAACGTTTTCGAAAATAACAAAACGGATGTTTGGTTAAAAAAATAAAATAAACAATTTCGACTAAACGATGCGTTTATTTTGTTTTTTAAAGACGACGCGCGATGACGTCGATATAAATAAATAAAAAATTAATGAACACCTATCGTCACGACGGTGCTTTTTCTGTATTCGTCCATTTTGGACATGTGTTTTGACAATTCCTCGCTCAAATGGTCGCGATCATTAAATAGATGTCTTCTTTCTAGTTCGATCATGTTCGAATCGTAATAGGCTTTCGTTTTTTTGTCTTCTTCGCCAATAATCGTTCGCTTCGAAGCATACGAAGTTGTTTTTGATTCGTCGCCTTTTTGCGTTCGTCGTCGCCGATATGGGTCGTCCGATGTCGTAGCGTCATTTTTCGGACGATCGACATCGGCGTTCTCGCGTTTGCGATTCGAAATTTCCAAGCGATAACATACGTGTTCGTCGTGGCACTTTAAACAATGTTCGGCCAATCGACTTTTTGGTACGCGCGAACCGCAACCCGCGAACGGACACCAAACGAACGCGTCCGATTTTTGAGGCGATGTCGACGACGATCGTCGCGGTCGACGATCGGGATCGTCGACGTCGAATTCGCTTTTTTTCGACGGCGATTTTTTGATCGCGCCGACGTGTTTAACGTAGGACGAAACCGACGTAAACAATCCGAGATCGTCCAACCGTCCTACGTCCAACAAATCGGACACGCTCGTCGTCGGTCCCGACCTCAAAACGATCTTTTCTTTTTCCGAACGTTTCGCCGGTATCGCGCGATTTTTCGATCTTTGTTTGATGATCGCGTAATTTCCACTTTTTAAAACCTGGTTTACACCATCGCCGATTCCACAATTTTCGCAACATTCGTCGATATTTACGGCGAACGGCGCATTGCGCCGTTCACGGCATTCTTTACATATACAAACCAATAAAAAAACGACGAAATGAACGTCTTCGGCGACGTTGTCAAACGTCGCACCTTCTTTTTTCGCACGGTCATCCATTTTAGCCTCGTATCGTCATGAGATGCGTTCGCTTCGTTATCGGCTCTTGAGTTTTTTTTCTTTTTTTTTTAAAAAAAAAGAAACCGGTCGCGGCGTTCGTCATTTTTTTAACGCGGTGCGGTCGCATTTGGCGCGAAACGAGAACATCGAGGCGAAGTTCGAAATCGAACCGGAAAACGACGTCGCGACGTCGTTCGAACATTTTGCGCGACGTCTTTTATTTTTTTTTAAGCGATCCTTTTTATCGCGTTCGATTTTTATTATTTCTATCGTGCGCGTTTTTTTTTTCTAAAAAAACATATACGAACCGTCGAAGCACGATGGACGCACAATCTCCGACGATCGTACCGCATACGATGACGGACCGCGAAGAGAGACCGGGCTCGACGAACGACCGTCGAGCGCGACAACAACCGACCGTCATCTTGTATTACAAGAAGACGGAAGTTTGTTCGAAAGACGAACAGCCTCGTTTAGATTGCGCCGAATTGCACAAAGACCGCCATTTGGTGATTTCCAGTTCAAAACCACACGTCGAAATGCAAAACGCAGAGTACGACGCCGTCGCGTTGGGACACGAATACGCGATGGTCAATTGGCATCATTTGGAACCGCTCATCATGTCGTACCGAAAAAACAAATCCGGAGGGTTAAATCTGTGCGTGGGACACGGTGACAAGTCTTTAAAACACGCTAAAATGCTGTTAAAATCGCTTGGTTACGACATGTCGCGCGTATCCGACGTTCGTTTTTTTTTCAAAAGAAATTTGTTGTCGTACTTTGAAAACGTACCGTGCTCGACGCATCCGTCGCGTTTATTTCCAAACAAATACGATAAAAGTCGACCGACCGAATCCCGTTATCGCGCATCTCTCGAATGGAATCGATTGACGACCAAAATATTACATCGTCTGTGCAAAACCGAGTGCGCCTGTTGTCGTTCGGCGTCGGAAATGACGCAACCGTGCGATTCTGAGCGTCATTCGCAACAAAATTGTTGCGTCGATTATCAAAACCGTCACGAAATCATTTCGCGCTTGTGCAAATCGATATTCGGATGCGGCGAAGACAAACGGGTTTGGCATTCTTTCTCGAACGACGACGGCGCCAACGTTCGCGTCAAAACTTACGAACCTCAAAAGATCGAAGCGATCTGCGTCCCCGCGTGTCAATGTCGTTGCGCGCGCTGCGTAGAAGGCGAACCGTCCGCTTGCGAACACGCGCGAGACGTGAACCACGTGGAATGCGTTTTAGAATCGCTCTTCGGATCTTGTTTGGACAAGAAGGAACCTCATCAGCATTATCGACCCACGCCGACCGTACCCGCGGTAACGTGTTCGACGGGCAAGGATGAACTATGGAAAAAATCGTCTTACGAATGTTTGTCCAGGGTCGTTCAAAACATGGTTCGCGTCGAATCGTGCGACACGTCTTGCGATACCGACGTCAAATATTTTACCAAAAAACAACACCACGTCATAGGTCACGTGCCCCTTTGCGTCATGAACCTCATGATCGAATGTTGGCAATGGCACATGGGCGTCGTCGCGCGAGACGGTTCGTATTACGTATTGAACGGAAACACGTGTGAAAATGCGAAATTTTGCGACGTATTGTGGTCCGTTTATCCCCAAACCGAATCGAAGCGCATCGAAAAATTTCACAACCGATTCGGAAACGTACATTGTTACAACGCTTCCGAATTGGGTCTGTTATGCGCGATCGTTTCAAAATGGAAACGATTTGCAAAAATAGTGGCACAATGTTTGCCCTTTTTAAAATATTGCAAAGAAGAAACCGCCTTTAAAATGATGGACGATCGCGACGACGAGAATTATCGCGCGTTCGACGCCGTGCGCCTTTCGGACGACACGTTGAACAAATATTGCAGAACGGAACACGAACGCATCTTTTTGACCATGGCTTGCATCGAATTGACCAAATTGTCTTTGAACGCCGTTTTGCGCGATTGCGACATTTTGCCCCAACGAACCGACTCTGCCGACGAACGCCTCGGGTTTATCGAACATTTTTTGACGACGCTATCTTCCAAAAAAACGAAAGATCGATCTCAACATTCCATGGAGGATTGCAAAGAAGAATGTCGTCGCATGAAAAAATTATTCGAACGTTTGTGCAAACAAAGAAAACAATCTCTCTTGTGGTTGGTCAATTTACCCGATTCGAGTTGGTACGAATATTCGAAACACAATCTCGAAAACACCGAAAGCATGTTGAAATGGCTTTCCGCGTGTCGCACAAAAACCGTACCGCCTCACATGATTTACACCACGTTGTTATCCATAAACGCCTCCATGATGTAATTATTAACATCATTGACATGTTGATGACCAACAATGATTACAATAAACATTTATTCATCATAATCGATATAATTATTAAGACCATTCCGTTTCCACCGTCTTGTAAAACAATTGCATTTCCCAAACGTAATAGCGATAACTATCGAATTTTTTATCGTTCCCCAACATGTTGTTTTCGTTGGCGTACGTCGAAAACTGATCGTAATAATCGACGGTCACGTTCGTCAAGCAAGACTCGCACAACGGAAACACGACAATGTTTTTGAAAAAAAATTGATTCAAAAACGCATCGTAATCGTAAATGGTATTTTTAAACGTCGTCTTGACGTTCGACAAAGACACCCAACGATCGAACACGTCGTTCGGATTCGACTCCAAAAAAAGACTCAACATGCCGCGTCCTTCTTCGCCGTCTTCATCGTCTTCCCAATTTAAAGACGGCGACGAAGATATCGTCGCCAAAGAAGAATCCTTGTCTTTTTTCAAACAATATTGAAAAAAATCGGGTTGGCACGTTTTGACGTGCCATATCAAAAATTGGGCGTATCTTTTTTTTAAAAATTTGACGTATTCGTCGTCCTCGTCGTTTTTTATTTTCAAAACGCGATGCGCCGATCGCACCGTCAATTCGGATGGCGATTGTTGTTTTTCTTCGTTCGCCTTCTTTGTCGTCGTCGTCGTCGTCGTCGTCGTTACTATTTTGTTCGCGTGACACATGACGATGTATCCCAAACATTCGCTGTCTTTCGGCGCAATTTTCAAAGGGTCCGACCGTCTATCGATGTCTTTTGTATTAAAATGTCTCAACAACGCGCCGCGAACGGTCAGTTCGTGCTTGTATTTCGAAACGTTAGCGACCGATCGTCGCATTTTCGATTTGCTTTCGCCGGAAGAACCGTCGTCGCGGCCGACCGACAGCAATAACGTCGATTGAAAATCGTCGTCGTTCTTGTCGTCGTTTTTCTTTTCGGAAGAAACGGTCGACGATTCCGAACGATTCGACGGTTTTTTCGTTTTTTCTTGGCGTATCGTTTTTAACGTGACGTTTTGGCGCACGTCGTCGTTTTCTTCGAACGCGTCCACCGTCAAAACGATAGATCTGTCGTTCATGTTTTGGGAACCCCACACTTCGTTCGGAAATTCGTCGAAACATTCGAAAATTCGGGCATTTTCTACGCTCTTGTACGGGTATCCCGAACACTCCGACGCCGACCATATCGACTTTTTTTCGACGATATCGCCGTAATCGCCCCCGCGCGTCACGCGATACGCCGAAGACGGCGTTCTGGATTTGATGTTGCGTTGCCATTCGTCTTTCACTTCGGTTTCGCGCACGCGCCCGAAATCGTTTCTCTTTTCGTGTTTTAACAAGTTCAATTCTCGCCTCTTATTTAAAAAATAAGAGACTAAAACCCGATCGTTCAATGTTTCGCATTTCGGGACGACATCCATGATCAATAACTGATGCAAGAACGCGCAATCGCGACGTTCCGCATTCGTAATTTTTCCCAAAGGACGTTTTTTCGATTCTTCGGAATCGCGAATAACCGTCGTTTCCGATATATCGACGACGGACGTTACGCTTTGAAACAATGGCACGTAAGGTATCGCGATTTGGGATCCTTTCAACGTCGTCACTTCTCCCCCTCCGAAGGAACGATCGTCGTTTCTTTCGCACGCGATACAATCCGGACCGAACAACAATCTGGCGTAATCTTCCATCACGTCAGCGGTTTTTCGATCGATCGTCGTTTTGGATTTCGTTTTCGGATTCGTTTCGATCGGCGATTCTTCTGCGTCGACGACGATAATATCGGGATCCGTTCGCGGTACGACGAGTAAACCAGATGTCGAACCTTTTTTCGAACGCGTCGGTGCAAACTCGGTAACATCGCTCGGGGCTGCGCTCGTTTCGGCTTCTGGAGATTCTTGTTGTATTGAAGCCATCATCGCGTGGGAAGACCGCGATCGAGACTCTTCGTGTTTCGACGACGCGTTCGTCGTTTTGAAAAACGCGTCGGAAGCCCAATCGACCCACAACGCGTTCATGCGATTCGTCGCATCGTCGCCGTATCGCTTTTGGTTTTCGGATGTTTCCATGTAAAAAACGACGTTCGATTCGACATCCACATCCGTTTCGACGTAATATGCATTTTTGTAAAGATCGAACGTGATTTCACCTTGCAAATAATCGAACAAAACATCTTCTTTGGCGTCTCGAGCGTACGTGATGTTCAATTTAGAATGCCATTTTGGGTTCAATTTCGATTTGATATCGGTCGTTCGGTCTTCTCCGCATTTGTTGGATTCGACGACGTGTTTCGCGAACGCTTTTTTTTGTTTGAACGTCGTCGGTATCGCCGCGCGAAGCGTTTCGGTCGCGATATTTTTTTCAAAATGAACGTCTTTCAACCAAACGTCCGAACCGCCTACGCCGACGTCGAACGTGCATCTCGAATCACCCATCGCGTCGTCGTTCGCGTTTTGGTATTGCAAAGATACGGGAATGTCGTAAATCACGCAATAGGTCGACGTTTTCGACGAACTTTGCGCCATTTTGCCATTTATCACGAGAAACGGGTTCGAATCTTCCGTGGGACCCGCGTTTGCATCGTTTGTAACGATACGACACGTCTTTTTGCGCACGATGTCCCCGGTTATGCTGTAGTCGTCGTGTTTTAACACGACGACCGAATCTTCGGATGATAAAATTAACCCTTCGTCGCTCAACGCGTCCAAAAATTGAACCGACGATACGGTAGCCCCGGTTTTGACATTTTTTACGACGACGTTTGACATGATGTGGCTTTCGCCCATCGCATATTCGACCGCACGTTGTTTGATCGCATTCGTTTTCGCATCGCGATAGATCGATAAACACGACGCGTTGTAAGACCATTTTGATAATTCGACATCGAAATATTGTTTGTTCGTGTCGTAATAATCGACAACTGTCCACCGATTATCCCTTATCAATACTTTTCTTTGTTTTACGCGTTCGAACCCGCGGCGTTCTTGTTGTTGTTGCATCACGTTCGGTCCAAACGATGCTATTTTTTTTTGCGTACGTTAAAAAAAATGATATTCCGAGCGTCTTCTATTTGTCCGTTTGTTTTTTTTAAAAAAAAAAGCAAGCGCGACGTCGAGGCGGACCATTGCATGCATAACGCGTCTCCGAGACGTGACGTCGATCGCGCGGCAAATAAAACGTTCGACCTTCCGCGTTTTTTCATGATTCACGTACGAAAAATAATAATATTAAAAACGTCCGATAAAAGAAAACGGGATGAGCGACTTGGATCTCAATACCATGTTAGACGACGGCGATACCGGTACGAACGACGACAAGGCGATTTTTCGAGGTCAAAACAATAAATCCGAAGAAACCGGCGGATCGTGTTACGGTTGGATTCACGATCAATTCCGCGTGGTGGGTAAAAATTTCGATTGCGTTCAAATTTGGACGTCCGTGTTTCAAAACAACGGCCTATTTGCCATCGTCCTGTGTTTTTTGGCGTTAACGTTGTTTATCATCATCATGATTTCGCACGCTGCTTACGCGTCTTCGTGTTATCAAAACATCGTCGACGACATGAAACCTGAAATCGATCCGGAAAGGATCTACGCACAAGAAATTTCTAAAAAAACGAGCAAAATCATGACGAGTTCCATATCGTCAGAATTTTATTTTACATTTTTTTTTGTATTCGTCTTTCAAACCATCGTTTCCTACGGTTTTGGATTGTATATATTCGAAAAAAATGCGATACATTCGCGTCAACACACCGGATAATTTCATTTTTTTTATTATTTAAAAAAAATCAATAAAAAATGTTTTACAGACGATCGTCTTGCGGCTACGCGATCGACGTTAAGCCGTCGTCACCGGTAATTGGTAGGCCATGCAACTAGAATTGAACAAAATGGAAGCGGTCTTGATATCGTTTTCGGTCCAATCTTTAAACACGGGCGAATGCTTCCAGGCGTCGGCCATATCGGCCAAATAATTCGAAAATTGTTTGTTGACGGTGTCGCAAGGCAATTCATCCGAAGCTAATATGGCAAAATCGCGACCCACGCGTAACGGTTCATCGAAAAATTCGTCGTTTTTGGAATACGCGTCAAACAAACGAGCGTCCGACGCATGTCCGACGATCATCGAAGATCCCCAATCGATCACGCCGCCGACTTCGATCATCGGATTGACGTAATTCTCGGCGTTCGGAAGTCCAAAAACGTTCGACAGGGATGCCGCAATTTCGTAACCGTTGCAACCGCGACCGGACATTTGTCGGTCGACGCATCTCGGCAATATCATGCGACCCACTTCCGAATCGTCGATGCCGAACCCGGTATCTTCGTTTTTCGACGCGGCGACGCTGAACGCCATGGAATCCGGCACGACGCTTCCCATCGCGCCGTTGCGGGACGATCTGTAAAACGCGCAACTCGAATTTTGTTGTCCTTTCACGTACTTGTCGATTTGCGACGCCATTTCCAACTCGAAAAAATGTTTCGCTCCCGGATTCAACAGCGTCAAATTTTGTCGCGACGCGGTCGTCGCGGTTCTTCCGCTCGCCTTGATGCCGTCCAAGAATCCCGCGTGGTTGGAATCAAACTTGTTGTTGAATGCGCTTTTGACATCCGTACCGGCGCGTTGTCTTTTATAATCCGGAAAAATGGAATCTAACGGGTCCACTTCCGTCGCGGTTCTCTTCTGACCGCTAGATTGCTGCGATGGTTGTTTGAAAAACATGGTTTGCGACTGCTTCAAATTGGCTCCCGGTCGATTAATCTCGTGCGCGGGCGTTTGCTTCGCCTGCGTATTATTTTTTGTTGTCGCTTGGGTCGCGGTCGCGCCATTATTTTTTAATGGCGCTTCCGCTTGTTTGGCGACGTTGGGGATCGTTTGTTTGGCGGCGTGAGGGTTCGCTTGTTTTGCGCTTCGGCCGCTTTGTTTTTCGGCGATGGACGCAAAAAAACCCTTCAACGTGTCGATCATCGTAGGATCTTCCTTGGTCGCGGCGTCGATAATCTTCGCAATCTTTCTCGCATCGTTTTTGCTGAATTTATCGTCTTCGATCTCTTGAGCGGGATCGAATCCGGCCATTTTCAAGGCCTCGCGAGATAATTCCGTGGAAGACTTTTTGACGTACTCGTGTAACCTGTTGTTCTTCTCCTCCGCTTCTGCCAATCTCTTTCGCAAAGAATCGACGTCGTCCATCGTGACGTCTTCGTCTCGTTGCTCTTGACTTCCTGCGGAAGGATCGTTCTGACGATCCCCTCCTTCGTCGACCACGTCTTCGTCGACCGGGCGAGACGGTAAAGTCGATTGATTTTTCGAGTCGCCACCGTTCGGCGACAAAAATCCCGCAGTTTGAGAATTCGACCCGGTTTCCGATGCGTTGTTCATTTCCGTCGTTTGCGATTCCGTTTCCATGTTATCGTGATCCACAGTGGCAGCAACGACGTCGTCCAAACAACTTTGAGTTTCTGTAAATAATAATTAAAAAAAAAACGGACAAATCGACGCCGCGCATCATAAAAAAAAATTGCAAAAGCGATCACAAAAAAAAACAAAATCGAACAAATTAAAAAAAAACGTACCATCTTCCAAAGAGCACTTGATAAAAATCATCACGTCGTCGTCAAACGTATCGCCTTCGCCGAACCCCTCTTCCGCTTGCATGCGCCCGTCGTCTTGGCCGTCCAAATGAACCGCCGTTTCCGAGGCGAAAATACCCATTTCGCATCCGTCGTAATACCCCCTTTTGACGAGCGACAGTTCTTTAAATTTTTTGTTCGTAACCATGCCTTTAGAATCGACGGAAAAACCATAATTGATCGAAAATTGTTGTTCCGGAAATTTTCCAGAAGAAATACGCGACTTCCAAGCGTCGTCCGTTATCGATCCGGTGATCGATAACACGTTGCTCGGTTCGACCACGTTGTAATTTAAAATATTACCGATCGTCTCTTCTGTTTTGTGTTCGTAACTCATGGGTCGTCCCACCAAATTAAATGCATCGAGCTCTTCCTTGCAACACATGATCGCAGGACTAGTGTACACTTTTCTTCTGGCCGCGTCGTATTGTTCTTTGCTCGTCCATTTTCGCGATTTCATCAAATTCAAAGCGTCCAAAACGTCTTTTGAAACTTCCAATATCCGTTTACCAGTCGAAGCATCGTGCGTCGCGCTCCTGGCAGGTAATTTGTACCCGACGCCGTGAACCAAAACGCCGCGTTTCGCCGACATTTTTTTTTGGCAAGACGCGACCTGCAAGACGACGACGCCAAAAAAAAATAAGGATCGCTTCGCTTCGGCGGTCCATTTTTTAAAAAAAATAAAAAAAAAACGCCAACGAATCGATTTTATTTACTCGTCCACGAAAGCATTTCGACGTGGTTACACGCCGCGCGTTCTTCCAAAGTCGGCAAGTTTAAACATTTGGAACAAATCATCGCACAATGTATCACGTTACACATCGACCGTCCGTTCGTGTCATCCGATGCATCGTGCGTCGACTTTTCCGAATCGATTTTGGTATATAAACCATAAACGCCGCGCTCCGTCGACATTTTTTTTCCTCGTGACGAACCCACACGCACGACGATGTTAAAAAAAATGTGCGATGCACAACTATTTTTATTCAATGATATTTCGCGATTTGTTCTAAATTTAAAGTTTTTGAATTCATTTTTAACAATTCGTCGTTGGATACGGGTAACGTTCGACTTAAATTATAAACGAAATGCGAATTATCTACGAGGGTTTTTTCGCGAACGCTTTTATAAGTCGGATTTCGAATATCTTCTACGGCTTTGGACGCGTAATACAACATCCACATGGCCACGGCACCGTCGTCTTGTTTATCGTCTCCGTCTTTCCCGCTGATCTTGTATCGATCCGACCCCTTTATGGGTACTTTTCTCACTCTTGCCAATTGCGTTTTAATCTCATCCACGATGATTTCCGTACTTTTTTCCATATAAATTCCCTTTTTCGCTCTTAATTGCGCCGCAGTGATATCGGACAACGTGAACAGATCGGTGGACCAACGCACGTTGTTCGCTTCGATAGCGATATTGAAAGATTCGCAATATTGTTCCGTCAACGCGTTCGTTTTTTCTATTCCGGGTTTATTTTTTCCCGACTGATAAAAGGTTATGACGCCGGACATGGTTTGGACCGCTTCTTCCATCAAAATCGCGTGACCGCTGTTATTTTCGGGAACAAAAACGATGACGGATCGCATGTATCTACCGAAAGCCATGGTTCTTATCATAGTTATGTGGTCTTTAACCAATTGTTCGCGTTGACTTCCGCGCGTTTCTATGAGATCTACACCCAAAACGACCAGAAGAGTCGTGCCTTGCGGGTCTTTATCGTTTTTAGCCAAAAATCCGCTCATGACCGCGGTGTAACTCTTTCCGTCGGCGTTAGGATCGCAAACGACGTAAATGCGATCCGGCACGTAATTTTCGTAATAGCGCATGTTCGTGTCGGACAAATCGAACATTTCGTTCAATCGCGAACTCGGATACACGTATCCGTCCGAATCTTCCAAAATCAAACCGCATTCCTCCTGGGCTGCCAATTCCAAAGATCCCGATTTTAATCCGTATTCCAAATTGGCGATTTGAGAATCTCTGCTCTTCCACGCGGGCATTTTGACGTGTCGACACGCGACGCGCTCCGCCAACGTCGGTAATTTCATGCACTCGGAACAAATCGTCGTTTTGTGTATCACGTTGTACATCGGCGATCCGTCCGCATTTTTCATGTTAGCCATGTCCGTGACGAAATTACGCGGTTTGGGCGTCGTCATGGCCAACATGACGGTACCTCTAACCACTTGCAAAGGTTTGATACCCTCTTTGAAGATCTTTTCGTCTATTATCGCCAATTCGTCGATGACCAAACAATTACCACCTATTCCTTTGATTCCCTACGATCGTTAAAAACAATCTCCACCGTAAAAAGAACAAAAAATAAACGCAAAACGAGACAAAAACGATGCGGCCTGCTTTCACGTGAGTAATTAACGCGTAGTTTTTTTTTTTAAAAAAAAAAACCGATAACGATGCGATGGAAGAATAATATTTATTTACGATACAAACAACGATGTTAAAAACCGACAAAATAAAATATTTCAATATAAAAAAGAGCGTTCGTTTTTCCATATTTTGTGCACATCGTCGTTAATTATTCGCGTTTTCATCAACAACGAATAGTGTTTCAACCGATAATGTCGCGGTTGACACGCTTCGTCGACGCGTTGTCTTTTATGATCGTTTGACGATTGGTTACGGCACGCGCGCAATAAATTGCGATAAGATACGTTACAAACGACGTAAAAACAATCCAAAAGTTTCGTTTCGGTATAGTCGCGTTTTCTAAATTTGGTGCTCCACACGTCGATTTGCGTATCGATGTTGCAACGACAATCTTCGTTCGAGGATACCGTCGGTCGATAATTTTCGTCGCCCGATTCTTCGTCCAAAAGCCCCAAATAATGCGATAATTGTTCGAACAACCGCTCTCCGTCCGCGTAAACATCCGAAGATCTATTCAAAACGACGACGCCCGGGGGTTCTTCGACGTCGTCGTTCGTCGCGCAACAATCGATCCATTCGAAATCGGTGCGATCCTTTTCAAAAACGACGTTCGATAGTCCGTGTAGCAAACGCGCGTCTCCCGCATCGCTCATGCCGTTTCTGGGTAAAACGCCGAACAACGACGATTCTTTTCGATCGACGCACAACAATACGGAACAAATTTTCAATTTGACCGACGTGCGCAAAAAGACATCGTTCAATACGTATCGTTCGTCCGAAAAAAAATCGTCTTCCAAAAAGTATTCCAAATGCGACGACAACCCGATGTATACGCGATACAACAATTGAAAATAATTATAAACGTAAACGTTTTTCGTTTCCTCCAACGTTTTTGTTCTGATTTTCGCGCGTTTTCCTGTCGCGCTCGTTTTCGTTTCGCGGTCGTCGTCATCATCCGAACGACACGAGTCTACGAAATGCGGCAAAACCGACGCATGGGATTGAGTGCCATCCGAACCGATTCGTTCTTTTTTGTCGTTATCTTCTGACGACGATTCTTCTTTTATTTTCCTTTTCTTCGAATCGTTATCACCTCGATTATCGCGAACGGTGTCGTCGCTCGAATCGCCTCGATCATTTTGAGATACTACGTTATATTCCGAAAGCAAATGATAAAACGCGTTGACGAGCTTTTTTACCGAAATTAAATTCGAAAACGATTCTTCGATGTTTTCGATTCTATGGTAGTTCATCTCGTTCCCGTCGAACAACGTTTTTATCAAATGCAAAACGTCCTTCGAAACGCGTTTTGCGATGCGACGACATCGCTGTCGCGATAGACTGATCGAATCGTAAAAATCGCAAACGCGCGATTCGAACGAACCTTCGACGTCGCGCGACGACATGTCGCCGTTCGACGACGACCAAAAATGCGGCGTCGGACGAACGACGTTTTCCGAGAAACGTACGAAAACGCGATCCTCTCCGACGACGAATCTTTTCGCAACGACGCACCATTCGGGTTCGATTCGCCCGAACGAAGCTGAGCGATCCATGTTTTGCATGACTCTGTGCGTAAATAGCGCGTCGCAAATGAAACGATAATGATTGTCGTAAACGACGACGTTCGAAATGCCGTTATGGCTCGGCGGTTTTTGACACCCATTTATCGCATCGGCGTCGTTTTTAAAATCGTACGACGAAACGTTCGTTAATCGAACGTATTTGTCGATTTTTTTAGATTTTAAAAAATTCGACTCCGTTATTCTTTTCAAAAACGAAACGTCCAACCGTTCTCTCGTTCCAGAGGCGTTCATGTATATGGGCACGACATCCGACGACGCGCAAGACAACAATTTCAATATCGAACCGCCGCGATCCGACGCGCGATTTAAAAAGATGGTCGTCCTCCAATCGCTCTTCGCGATGGATTCTTCATCGTCTTTCAATTTTTCGATCGTTATTTTACATTTTAAAAAACCACCGAAACATATCGCAATGTATCCGCACAACATCAAACAATAAGAACATCCGCAACCGAAATAACGATGCTTGCGCTCGAACGTCCAATAATGTTGACACGACGTCGAAGCGTCTCGACCAAAGTCGAAAAACATGTCGTTTTTCGACATGTATTTGAACGGTCCGCCTTCGTCTAATTTCGAAAACAATTGAAATACGCCGTCGTAATAATCCACGTGATAAGTCGTGCGTATGGCGTAACGATCTCTGTCGGATCTCGGCGCGAATCTTTCGTCGGAGTCGCATTCGAACAATTCGATATCGCGCATCGTTTTTAAACCGTTCGACGTCGTTTCGTAATTTACAGCGAAATGCGAAACGCCGTCCAAATAACGTTCGCACATTTTGTTTTTTACGACGTGTTCGGTAGCCATTCTAGATAAAATATCCGAAATTTTTTCTCTAAAGTACGCGAAACCGTGAACGTCCACTTGATCGGCGCTATCGTGTTCGCATCGTCGCGACTCGGTTTGCAAATTTTGTATCGCGTTCATGGCCAAAACGGAAACGGTCATCGCCACGGTATCCGAAGATGCGAGCGCGTATTTTGCATATCTCATCGCGCCCAACAATTCCGTTTCCGACAAGGAGGAAAAATGTCTGGCGTCTTTTCTATTTTCGATGCAATGGATGACGAACGCGTCGAAGAACGTTCTTTTGAATTTCGAACAATCGGATTCGGTCGGTCCCATGCGTTTGTATTTTTTTTTTTCGAAATAGCGATCCACAATGTCGAAAAACGCGACGACGTCGCAAGGTATTTCCGTATCGTTCAAAAACAACCGTTCCGACTCCTGATATGGCATATTTTTCAATTTTTCGCACAACGCATCGTATTGCGAAAAATTCGAAATCCAAATGGAATCGCGAACCAAAGGCGCGTGCTGCGTCGTATTCGATCGCTTGGCGCTCGATAATTCCGACGACAACGTTTCGAAAAACGACGAACCCGCGCGCCGAGGATTGCAAAACGAAGCCACGCCGAACAGACGTTTTAAATTGACGTGATAATCGCGATAAATCGCGCGATTGTCGTACGAAAACAACATGAAACAATCGCTCAAACCGTTTAATATTTTTTTCGATCGAGAAACGTCCGCGCTTTTTGCGATATTCTCAAAGTCGCATTTTTCGACGTAATTTTTGTACACGTTACCGTTTTTGACGTAATTATCATCGGTTTCATCATCCAAAGGCGAATCGTCCGCGGAAAACGGAACGCATCCCGAACCGAACAATCGGTCCGTAACGCACAACCCGTCGGACGCGATGTGATACCACACGTCGCGATCCACGTCGAACGGATTGTTTAATCCCAATATGGTTTGAGCGTCGTGTAGCGACGCGTCGTACGTCATGTGCGAAGGAATTCCTCCAAATTTGATTTCGTGTTTTAACAAACGCTTGACGTCGGGATGCACGCACGAAGACGACGAAGCGTCGTCGGACAAATCTTTGACTTCATCGTACAACATTTCGTGCGCGCGTCTCAATTCCATTTCGTCTTCGCGATCCATGCGATCGAACGCGTGCCTATCGCACAATCTCAAATGGTGACAACATCCGAACGTATCGTAAAGCGTCGCGCGGTGTTCGTTTATTTCGAACACGGGTATCGACTCCGACCTGCGTAAAGCGAAAGGTTCACCGTTCGAAAAATGATTCGAAACGTGGCCAAAATCGGTTTGGCGGTCTCGCGTTTCGAATTTTTCGGAATTCCAAAAATGCGACGTACCGTCCGTTATCGAATGAAAAAAACGAGCCGTATTCATCTTTTCGCAGTCCAACACCTTCGGCATCCAATGGGTTCGTATACCTCCGACGGTCGTTCGATATATCAAGCCCGCAAAATTGTTGGAACAAAAAGAATCGAAAGATATATCGATATCGACGTTAGACACCCAAAATTTTTTGAAATGTTTTCGAACGTTATCTTTCGAACGTTCGAAGCGATCATCGTCCGCCGTCGTTACCTCCGCGCGGTTTACGACGACCGCGCGATCGTCCATCGTCACGTCGCCGTCTTCATCCGTCGGGGTCCTAAAATAACCCGATATTTTCGTATTTTCGAACGCTTTAGGCTTCAATATGTCGTCGTAAAACGAATAAACTTTTCGTAACGAATTGTACGTCGTATCGTGCATGTTTTTGAACGAAACGAACGTCTGAACGACTTCCAAAATCCTTCGCATAAGACTCGAAAATACGACAAAATGAGTCAACGCGTCCGTTTCTCCTTCTATTCGATCGTCATCGTTCGAAGGCGACGACATGATCTTTTCCAAACGAGACACGGAAAAATCGACGTGACAAATCGTTTTCAATATACCGACGAACGCGTCGAACCTCAATCCTATTTGATGACATCGCATCATCCACGCGTCGCAATTCGCTCGATCGTCTTTCGATAACCACTTGTCGTCCATCCAATTTAATTGCGGATCCAAAAACCCATCGGGACCATCGTCGAACGCTTTCAAAACGATCGCCATCATTTTAAATGCGACATACGCCGGGTACACGTAGGACGCGTGAAAAACGTCCGTGGCAACGACCGCGTTCGTCGTCAACAGTTGTTCCATTTTGCGTTTTTTGTACAACGTTTGTTTGCTTATTTTGTCGTTGTAACGCAAACCCGGGTCTCGCTTAGAATCGCCCCTATCCAATATGGCGCGAGACAGATCGTGTATTTTACGTATGACGCGTTCGGTCCGACCGTCTTCGCGTTCGCCGCACGCTCCCGCGTGATAAGACAATTCGTCTTCGCGACAAGAAATCGACGATACGTGATACAGCGCGCCTTTTAGAAATTCTCCGATCATTCGACGCAAATCGATGCTCAACACGTCCGTACATCGCGCGAGTTCTTCCGATCCCAAGCGCATTTCGTACGAACGGTTCGCCGTCGAATCGTGCACACACCAAACGGGCTCCGGAAACGAACATCGCTTTTGAGGAAAAAACAAATCTCTCACGCAGTGCGTTCTAAAATGTCCGCTCGATCCGTGAATATCGCCGTGATGGTCGTTGTCCGAAACGACGCGACGAACGTCATCGCATTGCGATTTCGTCATGGTCGTACCCCTTCTCGTTTTACAATTGACGCGAGATTTTCTGTAAAGCGGCACGACGTTTTGAACCACCGGCTTGTATCGTTTTAGCGTCGTTCTACCGCACGATTCGTAACCCGATTCGTATTTTTTTTTGAAATTCTCGAACGCGTTTTTGCATCCGCGCAAATCGTACAACGCCGCGTGAAACGTCATGTCGTAATCGACCAACGTATCGGATCCTTTCAACGCGGGTATGCTAGAAAAATCGGATTCGATTTTCGAATCGCGTTCCTTTAGCGCGTCTTTCGACGCGCGCTCCAAATCGCGCAACAATATCAATCGTCCGAAATATTTGGACAGGGTACGCGCATCGAAAACCATTTTTGTCGAAGCGGCGCGATCGTATTCGAAAATTCGCTCGACTTCTTTATTCGAATAAGTCGAACCCAATCGCGAATTAACGAGCAGCCGATATTTAGCGTCGTCGTACTCCCGCAACATAAAGTTTCCGGACGTTTTATTCTCGTCGATTTCGTCCTTCTTGTTCGTTTTGGTTTTGGATTCCAATCTGTCGCTTTTTAACACGACGTCGAACATGAACGGTATCGAAAAATCGTCTTCGGAAAAATCGTCGGACGGTGCGTCTCCGCGAAACGCGTCGTCGTAAAACGCGGGCGGTTCGTCCAAAAACTCTTTGACGTCGTCGCGTTCGAACGACCTATTTCGAGGTTTCGGTTTAAAATTGCATCTTTTACACGAATTTTTGGAATCGCAATTCAATTCGTACCGATAATACGGAATATTTTTCAACAACTTCGTCGCGTTCGCGTCTTCCAAACACCGCGATACTCGCTTGTGATTTTTCAAAACGTCGGCGTTCACCGAAATATCGAACACGACGGCGTCGTTCGAAAATCGCGTCGGATCGAAAGAGACGTACGACGCGATTTCGTAGTTCGATTCGCATTTATTTTTGAACACCGGTATTTTCAAACATATCGACGACGAAGAAATGATATCCAACGCATAATTTTCGTACATTTTCGTTATCGACGTCGCGTCGTCTTTACTCAAGACGTCGTACAACACGCACAACGGGTAATTCTTCCACAACGAGACCGTCGTATCCGCGTTTTGTAGGTTCATTTTTAAAAGGTCCAAGAATTTCGAACCAAAACCTTCGTCGTCCAATCGACCATCTCGCGTCAGCGAGAGCAACAACCTCCGCATTCGCTTTTTTTTTTAAAAAAAAAACAAAACGCGTTCGGAAAAATACTTTTTTTAATAGCGCTTTAAAATGCGCTATTTCGACGTATGCGTCCAATCTTTTTTTGCGCTATTCGTTTCAAAAAAAAGAAATGCAAACGACCGTAAACCCATCTCCAAACCCATGGCTTTACGTGTGTTACCTGGCTTCTGGTATATTCGCTTTATTTTACACCGTATTGCGACATTTTTACTTTGTAAAACCGATGAACGATGTATTTATCACGATCGCATCTTACGCTTTATTTATTTACTTATTCGTTGTCGTAACGCGAAGAACGAATCAAACGTTCAAATCTGTCACCGATCGCCTATCGCAACAGGTTCAAGCGCGAATATGCGCGATTAAAAACGCCATCGCAAACGCCGTGTACAAATGTTTGAGAATAAATTAATTTTTTTTATTTTTTTGATCTTTTTACGTTCTTTTCTACGCCGACGCGAGACTTTGACGAATCCCTTTTTCTTTTGTTTTGAGTTCTCGATGGAGACGGCGTCGGTTCTCTTTTTATTCGAGGTTCTTCGTCGTCCGATTCTACCGCTTCCGTATCGCGATCGTCGATCGATCTCGACGTCGTCGCGGAAGATAGGCTCCGCGCGAACGTCGCGTTTTTTTTGATCTCGTCTTTGACCACGCGTTTCACGCGTTCGTCAAAATCGTTTTTCGTCACGTTCAAAAACGATTTGAAAAAATCGGGCGTCCTGAGTTCCGCGCCGAAAATGGCGTACTTTTCGAAATTCAAATTCGAAAATAGCGTAATATTTTCTCTCTCGTTCAGCAGATCGTCGAACGATTCCGAATACAACGCGTCCGATCCTTCTTTGCGCTTCGCCTTCATTTTCGATTCGACGGTTTTCATGTCCGATTTTAACTTTTCCTTGTCGAAAAGATCGACGGGCGAATAATCGAAAACGTATCCGAATCTGATCGTTTCTCGCACTATGCGGTCTTCGTCCACCGGAATTTTAGGTTGGGTTTTGACGTAAGATCGATAATGGAACGGCCATATGTTCGTATTGATGACGCATCTGTAAACTTTGACGTGGTCCGACAACGTCGAAAGATCGACGCGCCTCGGATCGTTCGACGCGTACCTCCTCGACGACGGATCGAAGCAAACGCGATTCAATTCCGAACCGAACGCCTTCAATAACCATTCGTGATGCAACAATATTTTGTTCCCCTTGTAATCGGACAACGTCGACAGTTCTTTGAGCGACGGTAACCACGCGCATTTGTCGGACCGTTTTCCGTCGAATTCGTCGCACATAAAATGTCTGTGTTTTTTCACGAACGACGCGCGCGCGTCTCTCAACGCGTCCATTTTCGATCGCGTCGGCGTCGGCGGTTCGACGGGTTCGTCCGACGTTTGTTGTTGTTGTCGTTGTTTGCTCGTAAAAAACGAAAAAATGTTGGATTGTTTTTTGTGCGTCACCGTTTCGGCGTCTTTTCCCTTGGCGCCGCTTCCTCGAGACGTCTTTTTGCGTTCGCCGATATCGCCCATGACTCGCTTCGAATCGTTCGCGTTGTAAGAGCTCAAAACGGTAGAATCTTCGTCTTTGACGTTTTTGCCAAAGTGTTTGTTTATCTTGTCCGAACCGAGACAATCCTCGAAAAATCCGAAAGGATCGCTCATCAATTCGACGTTCGTCGCGTCGCTTTTTATCTTTATGCCGCATTCGTCGAGCATGTTTTCGATGTAACATTCTTTACCCCGTTCTTTCCATTTCAACAATTCGGGATGACCGACGCGATGATCCACCTTCAAACGTTTCGGAACGTCGTGCATGCCGTTAGGATTTAAAATGGGATGTCCCATCGTCGCGCGATCCATCGAAAAAAAGAACGACTCCGAAAAACGGTTCGTCAAAACGTCCGACGCGTCGTCGTTAAACGAGGCGCTCATGCGATCGAATTCGTAAACGTCGGCGTCCTCTATTTTCGTCGTTTCGTCGACGACGGCTCGTTCTGGCAAGTTGTACCGTTCGATCCATCTCGCCTTTTCTTCTTTGCTCAAAAACGCGACGGCGTCGTCGTAAAGAAGCGAATAAACGTCGTATTTTCGACGTTCGACGTTCGTATCCGATCTCAAATCGTCGTTCCAAACGTAAATTTGGGATTCGACGCGTTGCATGTCCAACGCAAAAAAGCTACGTTTTACGATTTCTTTCCAAACTTTTTCTTCCGGCAATCGATCTTCTTTGCCCGCGAACGCCACGTAAAAAACCAACACCAACGAATTGACGCAATCGTGATCGTCGAACAACAGTTCGACTTCGGGCATCACTCGAAACGAATACCCCGCTTCTTCTACGGAAACGAGGTTGTTTTGTTCCGGCACGAATTTTTCTTCCAAAAACGATTTCAAATGCATCGCTCTGTCCATCATTTCCCTACCGTAAGGGATCTGCGACGAAAATTCGTCGCCCAATTTTTTTAACCCGCGTTCGATGTACGTCAACGTCGGTTCGCCCTCGTCGCCGTAAATATCTTTCATTCTGGCTCTGAACGTCCCGACGGCTTCTTTTTCGAAGGTTTCGTTCAACAACCGCGGCACTTCTTCGCCCAATCGCCATCGGATACCTTCCTCCATTTTATCCCTTTTTATTTTTTTTACGAAAATTTCGAGACTCTACCGTCTACGCCGATTTTCGAAACGCGAAAAAAAATAAAAAAAATCGACGCGCTCGTTTCGACGAGCGCCGGACGTTATTTTTTTAAAGTTACGATATCGTTTTCGGACGACAGAACGGTCGGTTTTTTTTATTTTTACGCACATCATTTTTTTTCGCGCATCGCGCTTTTTTATTTTTTTTTATACGCCTTTTATAAAAACTCCACCCCGACCACCACCGCGTTCCCAAACGATAAGATGACGAGTTGGCTTGGATCGATTCCCGGTAGTAGTCCGTACATGAATCCGGGTTTCGACGGTTTCGGTTATACGACGGTGCGATCTCAAGGCGCATACGCGAATCAATATTTACCCTCTTCTCCCGGCGAAATTTCGCCCGTATTTATGCCCAGAGATCCCACCAAGGGCGCTTTGGAATCGCTCGTCACCTTGGGCGACGGCGCCACGATCGTGACCTTGCCCAAAACGATCATGTTCGTCTCCGCGTCGACCAGTCAAAATTCCGTATTGTACACGCAAATTTTACCCATGATCGAAACGGGTCAAATTACCACCTTTTTGAAGGAGTACAAGAGATATCCTGCCATGCCCATTCGACACGCCGCCGAATTGAGCACGCCCCATTATTTGCACAGGAGTTCGTGGCAAACGGCCACGACCACCTTCCGTTGGAACATCGGTAACCGTTACGCCATGGAAGCCACGAAAACGAAACGAGGTCAAGAACAGATGGCCGAAGACGCGGCGCAAATCGCCATGTCTTTCCAACAACACTTTGCGTTGTTGGCCATCGACGGATTGAAGATGGCGCACCGACCCCTTTTGGAACAACGCAGACATTTCGGACAATTCGACACGAACGATCTTTTGTACGCTTCCGAATTTCAAGTCACCCATTTTTGCGCCGTCCAAAAGACGACTCATCACGGTTGGACCAACTACATCACCGCCGTGAAGGATATTATGCGAAAATACGACGGCGAACCGACCACCTTGGTGACCGACGTCAAAATTAAAGCTTCCTTTTTGAAGAAGGAATACACCCAATTTTTGGAAACCGGCGAACCGTCCCTCAACAACGTTCGTAACCCCGCTTCTTCCATGTCCAGAGCGACGCCAACCGACAATATCATTTACCTGGAGTTTATTCCCGAACGCTTGGCGACCAAACAATCGCCCATGCACGAATTTACTCAAATCGGCGGATGGCATCCGGGATTCGACGTACCTCATCTGGTCAATTCCACCGAATACGCCGAAAATTACGAATCGTCTTACAGGACGTTTCAAATTTACGATCAAGAGCTCGATTCTTTTGCCGACGTCACGTTGTACGACATGTTGCAACATTCGCACATGTTCGGCGCCGACACTCGCAAAAATTTCAAAAAGGAGATTTTCGGGATCCCCTCCGACGGCGACGCGACGTTCGTTTCGGAACTGTTCGACGCCGAATACTTTAAAAACGAAACCGCGAAGAGGGAATCGAACAGATCGGTCGTTCGCGCGAGCGCGGACGCCTTTTTGAAATCCTTGGCCATCCATTTTGCCAAATCGCACCATCGTTCCGTTCACGACGTTTCCAGAACCATCAACGACGGCGTCGAGCTTTACGTCCGAATGTCGAAGGCGGATTTTGACGTCAATTACATGCACGAAGCGTTGGCCAATACGGTCGCAAACGTCACAAATCACGCCGGAAAGTCGACCAACGAGATTGTCAAGGAACTCGTCGACGCGGAGACTTCGACGATGAAATTGAATTTGAACCATTCCCTCGTCGACAATAAACATTTGGATAAACCCGTGTCTGCGTTGACCGGATTTTTATCTTGGCGCGGGTGGGTGGCGTTGTACGATCTTTACAACAAGCAGCCGCGAACAGAAAAGGACAAGGCGGATCGCGAGTGGACGGTTTTGGTCGAATTTGTCAAAACGATCAAGGATCTGGCGCGTTTCGAAAGCGATTATTTGCCCACGTGCGGACTGTTTCATCGCATCAAATACGCCCAGTCGCATCCGTTCTCTCCTTTCGAAAAAACCAAAGAAGAATCGATCGTCGATCAATTGTTCAACTTTAACGCCACTTTCCCCGTCTTGTTGCACAAACAGAGTTTCCAACAATGGGGTTTAGGCGCTGTAAACAAAACCGATACGCATTTCGACGGAGCCGCCGTAGATGTTTTTAAAAATATCGAAGCTGATGCGGCGGCGATCGGTGCTGTGGCAGGAAAAACCGACGTCAACACGAACGAGCGTTTGACGAAACAATTGGCCGTAATTTACGATCGTTTGATACATCTCAATTTTTCGAGTCATTTAAATTATCTTCGAAAAGTATTGTCCGAAAAACAATACAAAATAGTGATCGCCACAATAAGCGCCAAGGCGATAACCCCGAAAACGCCCAACAACGACAATGCTCCGCTCGATGCCGTGTTGCCAAATTTGCCGGAAGTCACGAGCGTTGAATTAGCCAAAAACAACACGGTAACGTTCTCAGAAAACGCCAGAACCGATATCGTCGGATTGAAAAAAGACATTACGACGGCCATGGTCAACGACGTGCCTCACGTTTCCAGATACCACTGGCTGACGACCGGAAAATGGGTCATGTCCGTATTATTAAATTATTTAGCCGTCGTTTATACGCGATCTACGACCAAAAACGATAGCAACTTTGACCAGGATTTGACCCAGCTATCCGACGCCGTCGTCAACGTTTTGAATACTACACCGTTATCCGATTTGAAAATAACCGTTGACAATGGCGACATACAACACGGTGCTGACGTGATTGATGCTGTTAACCAAGCAGCCGCTATTAAATTAGCGACTTTTACCAACGGTAAAACTTTTACCAAAATATACGAAGATGTCACAAATCCACGAATCCTCTTGAATGCGAGCGGTGTATTATTTCGAAACGCGTTCATAGCGTCGGCAAACAAATTATGGATGTATAACTTTGAGCAAAAAAAATACGAAGACGCGGCGAAAGCCAAATTGGATGCGGCCTCTGCAGCTTTTAAAACATTTTACGCGCAATACACGCCCGCAAGCGTTTACGATTCGCCCACCGACGAACCAACATTGAATACCACGAACGCATCTAAACACGAATGGTTCGAACAAATTCCGATCATTTCGAAATTACCGGACGTCATCCGAGAATTGCAAGGCAAAGTTCCTGACGTTTCGGAACAGGAAGTCGCAGACGACGTCGTAAAAAATCCGAACGTCGGCAAAATCACGGCAGAGTTGATGAAAATATTGAAGATCGGTCACGACGATCCTTCGAATTTCGAAAACGTACCGTATTACGGCGGACTCACGAGAATGCTCGGAACCGAACAGTCGGACCTTTTCACGGATTCCGACCCTAAAGACAATTACAAACCCATGGCGTGGCGAGACGACGCCTCCATGTGGGTGCGAACGCCGTTTAGAATTTCAGCCGAACAATTGCACGGCGCGTTGGACGCCGGACACGCGCGAAATAGCGGATTAGAATTGAGAGTCGAATACGTCAGAGACGACGATCGCGATCGCGCGCTAGGAGGACATCCGTTCGGTTCTAGCATTTTGGTATCGAACGCTTCGAGCAAAAAACAATTATATTCCAAAAAGGAAGTCGAAAAACTGACCACAGACGTACAAAACAAATCGTTTTCGGAACTCGATTGGAAAGATTTGCCGTTTTTGAAAGCCGAAGACAAGTGCAACGCGTTTTGCATCGGAAAATCGCTCAAAGACCGAAAGGACAAGCATTATCACGACATGTTGTTCGGTATTCGCATGCTCGAAGACGAGGATCGCGCGAGTCGCGCGACGAACGCCGCTTGGAAACTGTTAAAAGCCGTCAATCCGAGACCTTCGCATTTCGATCTTTTGCTCGGCATGATGTGTTTGTGTTCGGCTTGGACCAAAGATTTGGCCGAGCTGTTCGTCGCCAAAAACGTCATTTTCCCGATCGATTTTATCTGTTTTAGACCTTGGATGAATTATTTGACCGTATTGGGGTTCTTGTTGAAACCCGGCGTCGACAATTTGGGTTTCATTTCGATAAGTCACGCCGACAAGATGACCAGTTCCACGGCGATGGACAAGACGGGCATTTTGCATTGTTCCGTTTGGGGCGGCGTCGTGTTCAACAATCCCGCCAACGTCAAGAAGATGCCAAACTTGGCTTGCATCGGTTTCGGCGCCGGAGGAGGATCCGGATTTTACGCCCTCGACGAAATACAAGATCACGTGTCGCACAAGACGTGGACGCCGGTCCAACGCGGAACGACTTCGAATTCCATCGTCGTCGCCGCCATTCCCAAGGGCAGCATGCCCAAACGCACGATGCTTTCGCTGATCGGTCGTCTACCCGGCGATAGTTACGCCGACGACAATTTCGTTCTCAACGAATCCGAAAAAATATATTCGAACGAAAACATTCTTCATTATCCCACCGCCAAATACTACGCCAATTTTTGGAACATTAACGCATCTTCCAAGAGCGTCGGACAATCGTTGAACATGGATCAAACGTCCACCGGAAACAACATTATCTGTTTCTTGGGAACCACGAAATTGTACAATCCGAAATCCGGCGGTTACGACATTATCATCTTGAACACCGGTCATTTCGGCGTCGACGAAGGTCCGGGTTGTAAAACCTCTCGATCGACCGGCGGTCCCATTCCGGAAACCAAATATACCACCGATCCGGCGTACAAAACCATCACCATTTAACATTGTCCTTTGTTTTTTACAATAAAAACCGTAACCTTTATTTAACCTTGTTATTTTTTTGATAAATTCATGGCTTTCAACATCTTTTTGATAAAAAAAAAGATTTTATTTATTTATTGAAAAACGGGACCCAGACGGTCGTGATTTTTCATCAAACGCGTCGAAGAAACGATGTCCATCCTTTCTACCGTTTGTTTGTCTTTCAAACAAGAAAGTTCCTTCGAAATCTCGGCCACGGGTTTTGTCACGCAATTTGCCAGATCCAACAAGATGGATTTGATTCCAGATTCCATTTGAATCGACGCCGGATCCAATTCGACGCCGGACAACTCGGACAAATGTTCGACGTAATAGTGTTTAAACGCGTTCCTCATTTTAGAAGCCGGGAAAACCAACACCAACGAGGTACCGGCTTCGTTGTATTCCTTTCTCTTTTGTTGAGACGATTTTTTCTTGTGCACGGGACGACGTTTGATCGTTTCGTCGTTAACGTTCGAAGAAACGTCGCGTTGTTTAGATTCGGAAGCTTTCGAAACGACCCTGTCGACGACCTTCTTCGGAGACGTTTTTTTGAATCGCTTGTCGGCGACCTTCGATTTTACGGACGTTTTACCCGGAAGCTTTCGGTTTTTCGAAACGCCCGCGTTGTTTGCGGGCGACTTTGCGACCTTCTTCTTCGAGTCGCCCTTTTTACCAGATCTTTTGCTGTCGGAAGGCATGACGCGTTGCTGTTCTCGTCGTTTATCTTTTTTTTTTGTTTCGATTGCTCGTAATTTCCGCACGCAATTTATCGTTTATTTTTTCACGCGCGAACCGCCTTCGTTTTTTTCTCGTATTCGAGCTTTCTTCCGCGCGTTCTCTCGACCCGCTCGATAAAACGCCAACTTTGATGATCGGCGGTTTTTTTTTTAAAAAAAAAACCCTTCGACGCTCGAAAGGTTGCGCGCCGTTTGCGATTGCGGTTTTTTTAAAAAAAAAAATAAACGCGCAAAATGGAAGATACGTTAAACGAATCGACTCAAAACTTCTTGGCGCTGTTGGAAAAATTGAAAGAAAAAAACCCAGAGCTCGACATTAGCGAAGACGGACGATGTTCGGAAGAAACGTTGAGAAAACTAAAAAAAAAGTACGGTATCAGGGAAAAAAAAGATCCTACGGATGTTGCGAGAAACGAAATTTTGGTAAAAAATCCATTCGAAACCCCAATGAACGATTCAAAATTGACCATTTTATTTAAAAGCCCGACAACCATTTAATAAACGACGTCGTTAAAACATATCGTCGTCTTCGTCTTCTTCGCTTCCGCCGTTGTTGTCGGAGCCGTTCTTTGCCGAAGGTTTCTTTACGTCTCGACTCTCGTTCGAGACGTCGTCGGAAGACGAATCTTCGTCGTCCCTTTGTTTCTTCGATCTTTTCTTTTTCGAACGATCGTCATCGTCGTCGAACGTGTCTTTCTTTTTCGGCGAGGATTTTTTAGATCGCTTCACAATGCGTCCTTGGTCTTCTTCGTCGTCGTCGTCCCTTTCCGAATTTCTTTTTCGCTTATTGTTCTTTTTTGCCGGTTGCTTCTTCTCAACCTCGTCGCTTTCGGACGATGATGAAGATGGCGGGTCGCGTTTTTGCTTGCTACCTCTTTTCTTTTTTTGCGATTTGTCGCGTTTGTCGACTTTTGATTGTTGTTGTTGTTGCTGTTGTTGTTTTCTCTTTTTGACGTGTTTCGTCAACGCGACGGAAATAACATCGTCTTCGTCGCTTTCGCTGTCTTCGTCGTCGTCCTGTTTGCGTTTTGGAGACTTTTTTTCCGATTTGTGTTTAGACTTGGAATCGTTTTTTTTACCAGAAGCGTTTCGCCCCGATGTGGCGGCGGAACCTCTTTTGGACCGCGATGTTGGCAAATCGCTCACGAACGCGTCGAATTGATCCACGTCGACGCTGAGTTGTTTCAAGCGTTCGACGTACTTTTCGAAAGATTCCTTGTTTATAAAATGCATACAGTTGGGTTGCAAAAAAAGGTTCCATCCGTTATCTCTAAACTTGGCTTCGTTGATAGCCGGTCCGGAAGCGATGATAACATTATCGTCATCCGAATACGCGACACCGTTTTTGGTTTTAACGCGTCCTCCTTCTTCGTTGTATCCCCATCCGAAGAAGGAGCGTCGCTGTTCGTCGCTTTGCTTGTCGTTTTGCGACGAGGATTTTTTGGAAACGATCGATTTTTCTTCGTTGATGCGATGCGGCAACAGTTGCGATAATTTTTCAAAAAAAATGGTCACCGGCGCATCGTCTTCGTCGTATTCGGACAAAACGGTCGATTGATCCGTATTTTCCAATTTGAACGCCGAGATTTTTTTGTAAACCTCCGCCTTGCACAAATATCGCCATAATTTTTTCAATCGTCCCAACGTCGCTTCGTCGTTCGAATCGTCGTCGTCGTTTTCGCCATCCTCCGAAGCGTCGCTTTTTTTCGATGACGTTCCTCGTTTTTGAACGTCGACATCGTCCGCGGACGATGCGTGATTATCGTCTTCGTCGTCGTCAAAGACGTCTTCGTCCTCGCTTTTGTTTTTTTTAGCCTTCGAAGCGACCCATTTGACGAACTTCGCGTTGTTAAACAACTCGAAAATAACCTTTTTCAATTCCACGCTGTAGTGCGCGTTCGATGCGCGAATATCTACGGCGCGCAAGGGCTTGACGAGCAATCTCGGTTTGTTCTTTTTGAGATCGACGACGACCCACGCTTTGTAAAATTCGATACATTCGTCGTGTATCTTCAGAGAAGATACGTTTCCGTCGTCGTCTGGCAAAGGTACGTATTTTTTGACCTTCCAAACGAAGCAAGTGGAATCCAGATTGTCCCTGTGCGTCGCTTTATCGAACTGATATCGCACGTCGGAGATGTTTGACCACTTGTTCAAAACGATGGGTTTGAACGTGCAACCGTCTCTCAAAATGAACGCGTTCGTCTTTTTCCTTTCCGAACCACCACCCCTTTTCGGAGCAGCTCTCGTTTTCTTCGCTTCGCCGCTATCGTTCACGTCGTTGTCGATTTTTTTCGACTCGTATACGCGATCCAACCATTCTTTGGAGAACGATCCGATCGATCGAACATCGTCCGAAGCGATACCGAGGATTTTCAACACCAAAATCGCCATTTGACGATCCGTCGTATTATCTTCCGTATCCTTGACGATGTTTTCGAAGCAAGAAATAAACTTATCGACGTCGTATCCTTTGATTTGGTCGAAAAAGGATAACGAATCCTTGTCGGTGACGATGTTTTGTTCCTGTATCGTTTCAAACAAGGAGGACGATCCTTCGTTCAATTTTTCGACAGCTTTCGAAAACGTTCGATGAAGGGGAACGTTCTCGAAATCGCTTTTCATTTGTTTGTTTCCCGAAGCGTCGACGACTCGGGCCAACATCGAAAACGATAAAATATCGCCCAAACATGCGGGTTGCGGGTCTTCGGCTTCGCTGGAGGAATCGTTGTGGTTCGCGTTTTTCGTGTTTGTCGTTGTCGCCATATCGTACGTGTTTTCGGACGGACGCGTTGTTTCTCCGAGTCTGAAAGTTTTTTTTGAAAAAAGTTCCGAACGCGTTTTTTTTTATAATCGCCGTTTCACGTTTTTTTGTCATCCAAAATCGCTCGCGCGTATCGTATTTTTTTTAACCCCCAAATACCATCACACGATCAAAAAAATCGACATTTACAACGTTATTTCGTCGTAAATAAAATCATTTAAATACGCATTCTCGATCATCATTAATAAAAATGATCGCGTACACACATATTACGATTTAAAAAAAAATGGAATCGTTTATTTTAAGAACTCAAAACCGTATTCATGGTGTCCTTGACGTATTGAAGCGTCGGAACTCTGCACGGGTCCGGATAGGTGTAGAGATTCAACTCTTGGTCCATGTCTTCTACCAAATCGATATGGTCGTCGTCCTTGGGAGTTTTTGATATCTTCAAAAATGTTTTTGCCAAATTCGGACCGATGCCCGATTGACAAGACACGCTGACGACGGAACTCGCGATTTGAGGCGTCAACGTCGCGCCTTCGAAACTTCTGGCGCTTTCGACGCACTTGTCCAAAAACGTCTTTCCGGCCACGGCGGTGGTCACGTTCAAAATCTCCCTGGCCGGTCCGGTCAAATTGGGCGTCTTTTCGCAATATTTTTTCATAAAATGATGATAGGATTCCGAATCCGCTTCCACCTTCTTGTTGATTTTGTTTTGATATTCCAAAACCAATCTTGGAATGTCGCACATGTTAATGTCTCGCAACGTGCCGTTATCCAAAGGCCAAGACTTGCTGTCGTTCAAATTTAAACAATACAATTTGATCAACTCGTGCACGCGCGCGACGGCCACGCGAGTCACGGCTCTCAACGCCGATTTTCGTTCGTAACCGGACACGGCTTTCAATTCGTCAAAAGATTTGACGATGGCGTTCGTCTCGCTCAAAGGACCGCATCGACAATGCGTAAAAGATCCCGTTTTTTTGTTTTCCCTCGTTTGTTTGATCTTCTTGTAGGGATCGGTCGTGAGATAGGCGTGCGCGTTGCAGGCGTACAAGGGTCTCTTCTTTCGGTTCTTTTTCGTTTTTTTTACGATGCCGGCGTCCGTTCCTACTTGAGGAACTTTGGTCGCCCGTTTTTGCGGCGGTTGTCGTTTTTGTCCGGGTTTCTTAACCTTGTCGGATCCGGGTTTTTCGATATCTGCATTGTTGTTTACGTTCGTTTCTTTTGTCGATTTGGGCATGACGATCGAGGTGTTGTCGTGTGGTGTTTCGATTTCGGATTGTTTTTTTTTGTTCCGAAAAACGCTCGTCAAGCTCTTGCAAAAATTTGATTGTTACGCGCGTGAGCCAAAGGTTTACGAGCATCTTTGGCGATCTTTCACCGTAAGAAAAAAAAATATAACGATGCATTCACGCGTTGTACGACGACGAGGGTGACGACGATCATTTTATTTTAAAATAAAATACGCACATATCGCGTTCCTACGGCCGTCTCGGTCATCGTTAAAATCATCGGCAGGTCGCATTTTTTTTCGTCTCGCCTAGAATCACGTATTCCGAATCGCGTGCAAAGCCGTGATTATTTTTTTTGAGACAAAAAACTCTAAAATCAAAGAGAAACATCACCTCTCGTTCGAACCATGCCCAGACAAAAGAAGGATACGACCACCGGAAGCAAAAACTCAAACCGCAAAACCGATCGGAACGTTTCAAAAAAACAAAAGAAACAACCGTCACAATCGAACAAAAAATCGTCGTCGGTCAAAGACGCCGGCGTTTCTAAACCCCGAAAGACCGGTCGCACCAAAGCGCCAAAGAAATCGATACCCTCCTTGTATCACGAGTACGATCGCGCGCATTACATTCGTACGGTCAGCAACGAATACGCCGGCATAAACAACTGCAAATCGGAGTTGCCCGACGGTAAAAACACCATCATCAGCAAAAACGGTGCCGGAAAACACGCCATCCAACAACAATGTATTCGCAGAAGCGATAGACACGTTCCAAAATATTTGAACAACAACATCATTTCGGCGATCAAAAAATTGGCACAAACGACCGCCAAGTGGAATTACAACAACTCGTCCGACGTTCAAACCAAATACAGACGCTGTCAAACGAAACAAGTGAGACAAGCTTTTTTTTTGTTGACCGGCATGTATTCCATGTCTTCGTATTTGAAAAAAACGCCAAAACCCTACAAGAAGAGAAAACACGCCGCAAAGCCGACGGAGGGAACTCAAACCCCGTCTATCGCGCCGTCCACTCAAGCACCCGTCGATGACGCGTCGTCTTCGTCTTTGAACGACGACGATGTCATCATGCGAAACGGCGACGACCGTGCGTCGTCGCGTCAAAAGCGCACCGACGATGATGATGACGACGACGATGTTACCCAGTAGTAAATAAATGAATCTTTTTTTTTTTAAAAATTATATCCTCGCGTACATCATTGCATCCACCATTCGACGGCATTGCAACGCATTATTTTATTTTTTAAATTAACAGCAGCAACAGAAACAACAACAATCATCGCTGTGAAGACGATTTTCGTCCTCGGTGTTGCAAAAATAATGCGAGGGCGATTCCGTCGTCGATACGAGAAGGTTGCGATCAAAATCGAACCGACGATGTCTTTTTTCGTTTTTTACGAACGTGTCGTCGTCGTAGGTTCGACGACATATGTTTAATATCAAATTTTCGAACTCGGACGTTTCTTCGTCTTCGCGATTCGCGTCGAACCAAAAACGACACGTTTCTAGGTTTCCAAAAATAGCGCGATACGCGTCGTCGCACGTCGCGTCGTCGCACGTCGTTTTTGCGTTTTTCTGCCACGATATTTGATTTCTCGTTTCGAAATTATAATACACCGCGAACGTGCGACGCATCACGGCGGACCATCGTTCTCTGTCGTCTCCGCGCACGCACGCCAACGTTTTCGAAACCGCGTTCATGTTTCGCACGTACTTTTGGTTCAAAACGTCGTTTTCATCGTAAATTTTTTGCGGATCCAATACCAACGCGATCGTCAAACACGTTTCCAACGTTCCCAACAAGTTCCACATCGTTATCAAGTCGAAATCGCGGACGTCCATCGTTAATATTTTTAAATAAAACCGTCTTTCGTAACTTTTAGAACGATCGTACGATTTTTCCAAACCGTCGTCGACGTCGTCATCGAACGTCTTGCGGTTTTTCTTTTTTGACATCGTTTCCGTTGCGACGTCGTCTTCAAAAACCGACATATTTCCCGATTTTTTCAATTTCGACGTCTCGTATATCGCGACGTCGTCCCCTCCACCTTTTCGTCTCGTTTTCAACGTGCGTTGCCATTGCGACGTTATATCCAACGACGACGAATTTGAAAAACAAACGAACAATATCGTCAACTGGTCTTCGCATTCGAAAACGACGCCGTCCATCGCGATCCCTTATTTTATTATTATTTTGTTTGAAAAATAATAAAACCGTTACCGTTTGATCTTTTCATGTGCGAGACCCGAAATTTTTAAAAAAAATCGCATTCACGTGGAAAACAACGACGAACAACCGCTCCGACGCCAAAGATGTACATTTGTTCTTTTATCGCAAACAACCCCAACGTGGTCATCATCACCATCATCGTGACGTTCAATCTACTTTTCATGTTGTTTGGCGGTATTTCTTTACAATTTCTGTCGTTGTTGTTCGCGTTTTTGATTAAAAAAATCGCGTACTACTTTAAGCTTTTGCTTTTAATCTATCTGATCGTGGTCATCGGATACGCTTCTTACGAAATCGTAAAATCCGATAACGTTGCAAACGCCATGTACGCCGACGCGATAACGCACGACACCGTTCTTGCGGTTTTAAAAGACGAAAAAATGGGTCCGTTCGTATCCGAAATGTGTCGCATAGATTCCGATTTTTCGACAAATTCGCCGCTACAACCCGTAAGAAAATGCATCGCAAACGTCTTTTTCTTTTGCGACGAATTAAACGACAGCACGCTTTACATGGAAAAACACGGTCGACTCAAAACGGAAAGCGATTTCGACGACGTTTCCATGAAATTTAAAAACGTCGTGTTCGACGTTTCCCAGCATCGCGCGAACGACCGAAACGACGACGGAAACGAACAATGCGATCCGAGACGCACGTATTGTTGCACGCACAATCCTACAAACGACGAAAGACACAACCAATCTCAAAATTTATTCGACATGACGAAAGAAAGCATCATGAACATCATATTGGGCAACAATATGTTCATCAAAATATTGAGTCGCGCGTCGCATTATATAGGAACCGTGCTTTTGAATTTGGAAAACAACATTATGCGCGACGGGTTTTACAATTTCGCCATACCTCCTCGCATCGAGTTTGCGTTTCCGAACCAAGTTCATTCTTCTTCGTTGTCCCCAAAAACGTGCATCGTGGATTTTTTAAAAAATAATATCGATGCGTCGGATTGTTATTCGCAATGTCACGCGCTAACTTCGTCGTTTATAAAACAACGGTTGAACAACGATACGTTTTACGAATTATACGCAAAATTTTCGCAACACCGTTACAAATATTACGACACGTACATCGATCCGCGATACGTCGCTTGCAACGACAACGACGATCTCGAGTGTTCGAACAATATGAAAATAATTTACGATGGTCAAGATTACGCATCGGATGTCATACTATCTCAAACAAACTACGAAATGTCTACCAGTTTCGTGATTTACAGCATCGTATCCAAATTAATTCCGGTTCCAGAAACCGTCATTCGATTTGCGAGATTGATATTTGTGTTCAAAATAAATTATTAAAAAAATTCGCATATTTTTTCTCGTGTTTTTTTTTGTTTAATATTTTCGCCGTTCGAATCAAATTATCGAGAGAACACGTCTCTCGGTCGCTTGTTTAGCGCACGCATATTTTAGATTTAATTAATAACAACGACCCAAAATTCACCATCATCATCATCGTTATGAGATCAAACATCGCAAAAAAAAACGTGTTGGCGATATCTTTCGATCAGATACCTTTCGACCAAAAATCGACGTCGACATTGCATACGCTGGCGTGTTGGATCGTGGTGGATATTTACGATAGTTTCGGACGACGAAGACAATACAACAGCGACGACGACGAAGAAGAAGCGAAAAAAAAACCGACGAGAACGCGTCGACAATCGCAATCTTTCAAAAAACAACAACAGGAAGCGTTCCAATTCGACGTCGACGAAGCGTTATCGAAAATCAACGTTCGTATGAGCAAACTCGCAATCGATCAAGAAAAACAAAAAAAATCGGCATTGCGATTGTGCGCCGATCCGAAATGCGCAAATATCACGTACGACGAATTGAAAAGATTGTTCGAATTTGCCAAACGCCAAACCGACAACATGAATTCGACGTTCAATGCGCGTCTCGAAGAATATTCGAAAAAATACAAATACATGGATCGCTTCAAGACGTCAAATTTTTATTATTTTTACGAACATTGGTATTCGAACGTTCGGTCCGTATGGTCGCACGCCAAAATCGTCGAATCTCGTTACAAAACGACGATCGACGAGTTGGGACGCATCGTCAAAACGATCGACGATTTTTTGAACGATACGAAGCTCGTCATCGGAGAGACGTTGTTAAACGAACAAATCGTGTTCGTTTTGAGTCACAATTTACGCTTATTCAAACATTACGCGGAATCCGTCGCAAGCAACAAATACTTTGAAAATAAGATATCCTTTTTTTTATTCGACGTTCTTTACGGATTCGTCCGAATCGAACGAACGCCCTACCTGAAGCCCACGCGCATATTGGACAGATATCCGGCCGCGCTCATGACGTACGTTCCAGAGGTTTTGGAAGACGACGACGGCGATATTTTCGTACATCTTTTCAAAATGGGGTTCGATTTTGCGTACAAAAGATACGAACGATTCGCGTCACGAGAACTCGAATCCGGATGGGAAAAAAGAATACATCGTTATCAGCATTCGAAAATCTTCCATTTAGAATCTACAATGTACCCCGAAGCAGCGTTCAAACACCACGCGCAGCTCGTATCAGACTACGTCGATTCGACGATCGGCATCGAATATTTCGACCTATCGAACGATACCGTGTCTGGTTACGACGATCTGATGCGCACGGACGATTTTTTTAAAAAACACTACAAACGGCTCAAAATAAAGTCGAACATCGAAGCTTACGTGCGATTGAAATCGATAAGAAAATCGCTGGGGTACTGCTCTTTTTTGGATTTACGTCGTCCCGGTTGGGTTACGGTTAAAAATGACGCGTTAAAATCGAAAATGAACGCCACGAACGCGTTCAAATTCGAAACAAACGCGCCCTCGAGCGAACGCGACGTATCTTTACCAAACGACGCGAACAACATTCGGTTCGAACGGTCGGCAACGTCGATCGTCGCTCGTTACGACAAATTCGAAAACAAATTAACGTATTACGATCCCGTCTATTTCAAATGGTTGCACGCTTCGTACGTCATCGAAGAAGATTTAAAACCGTCTTACGACGCGCATTCTTACGCGTCGTTCGACGATTTGACGGACGAACCATCGTCTCTCTTGCAAAATCGACGATCTTTCTATTACGAATCGAAAGACCCGATGATTCTCGATATCGATTCCAATTTTTTCAAACCCAATCACGCCAAGGCGCCTTTCGCGGACGTCCATTTGACGTTGAATCGATTGGTAGAAAAAATATCCGACTCGGACAAATCTCCGACGTTCTACACGTTCAAAACGTGGTGCGACGTTCACGACGAACGATCGCCGATCGTTTTCTCGCAAAAAAACACGGACGGAGATACTATTTTGGGCGTAAAACACTTAAAATTGTACGTATTGTTGGTTTCGGGAACGATATCGAATTCGACAAAATCGGCGTACGTGTGGTTAAAAGTGGGATACGTCAATGCGACGAAAAGACGCATCACCGATCTGTTCGACGTATCCTTGGAAACGAACGTGCCCGACGACGCCATCGTGTTGCACGTCCCGTTGACGACGGATGCCGTCGTATCGAAGACAGAAAACGTCGTATATTTGACGCCATCCGAACCGCGAACCACGACGGAAACGACGCTACCCGAAACGAACGGATCAACGCGAGACGATCGCGTCTCCAAAAGACGATGCGACGCAAAATCCGAAGCATTGTCCGTCGGCGTTCAACGCAGTTTGTTCGCGCACGCGTACAAACGCGGAATAACGTTGGTGCAACATTTGGATCGTTTTCACGTTAATTCCGATATTTTTCACGAAGCTTGGTCTTTTTACGCGATGACTTTTAACGACGACCACGATCGTCATCATCGATATCTCGGAGACGCGTTGAAATCCATATACGAAAAAAGATACGCGGAATCTTTTTTAAATTTTATATTCAAAAAGGAATATTCTCGCTTATCCGACCGACCGACGCAGAACGCGCCCGTCGTCTCTTCGTGTCGCATATACGACGACGACGACGACGACGACGACGATCCGAATTACGATCGACACGCGGTCAGCAAATACGACGATGACGACGATGTCATCATGCGCGACGCGACCGACGATGTCAAAGTCGCGACGATCGTCGAAGAAGAAGAAGACGACGACGATACGGGATCGCGCGCGTTATATGCAAACGAATCCGACGCTTATTCGGACGTTCGCTTTTGGGATCTATACGACGATCGTAAACGCAATCGCACTACGATTGAATTCGAAGGGGACGCGACGTGTCGATACGACGACGATTTTGCGTGGGAACATCGCGACGCGACACGATCTCGGTTTTTAAAATGCAACGTCGACGTGACTCTCCCGATAATCGTCGAATCGAAACACAAATGTTATTGTTTGCCGTACACTAACGATGCCAACGTTATTTCTTATTACGTTTCGCATTTTATAGAATCTTCCGAAGCCGAAAACGCGTTCGAAGAATCGACTTTGGACGTCGTACCCAACGCGGGCGTTTTGACGACGGCGTGCGATGCGCACTTTTTCGGCGCATCCAAAAACATCTTGATGCGATTGTGTCGAGAAGATTTCAGATTGGCCGAATTTTATTTTGGTCATTCCGAAAATCCCATAAAATACGTACCCGAAGACGTCGACGTTTCTCGGTTGGCGAATTCTTCTTCTTCGCCTTCCGTCGCGACCGAAACGGTTCGCGGCGACGACGTATCGACGAACCTTTCCGAAGACGCGACGCATCGCGAACGATGCGTCACCGACAGACCGAAAGGTATCGTCGCTTCCAACTTGGACTACGTCGGACTACACCACTCGTGCGTCAAAAAATTGCTTCCGAATTGGAACCGCGATGAAACGAACGTCGTTTCCGATGCCGTCAACAACGTTGCGATTTTATCCGAAACCAAATTGAGAAAACATCTCGCCATGCGATTCGAATCGAACACCGTTCGCCTCGCTTTTGCAAAAACCGGCACGTCTTTGTACGATTCGCTCCCTTATCTCGGAGACACCGCGCACGACGCGTGTTGCGAAAACATGCCCCACCCCGTAGGATGGGGTAACAACGTCGTATTCGTTCCCCGATGTTCCGATTCGAACGTCGTATATTTATTGCAACGAAACGGAACAAATTACATGACGCCTTTCGAAGAATCCGAACGCGCATATAGATTGTCGGAATGCGTCGTACACAACGGTATAAAGGTTTACGAAGGTCGAAAATCGATGAGCAACAACCCGCGCGAACAATCTCAATTGCCGCCTTGCGACGACAGCGTTCGTCGCGGTTGTCGTTACGATTACGTGACCGACGACGACGATAAGCCGGTACAAATACCATCGATCGTCAAAAATAGCGACGCGACGCCCATGTGCGTCGCGTACGTACCGCTTTTGGCCACCATGTACAAAACGGCGTGTTACGAAAAATTATCTTTCGAAGAAACCGTGGCGTTCGCGCTTCGGCATTTCGATGGCGCTCGGTTTTTGCCTTACGACGTTTGCGAAAAAGGACGCGAATTTCGCGCGAGACCCTTGAAATTTTACGACACGTCTCAACTGTATCGTAAAACGAGCGAAATCGACGCCAGATACGCGGCCAGATCGGAATCCGATCCGTTTACCGCGAAGGCGTTGGACGTTAAAAACGCGAGCGTAGGAATGTTGTATTGTACCGACGTTTCGCGCGACGAAGACGCCACGATAAACACGCTGTTCGAACAATACGGTGGACGATTGGGCGCTTTCGACGAGGATCATTCTAAATTTAGAGATTCGATAGACACTTCTCGGCATTTTTCGTTCTACCGGTTCGTCAACGAATCCAAAATAGCCGAATTGGAAAGCGTCGTATTCGGTTCCAAGGAACATCGCGCCATGCTCGTCGAACAGACCGATATTTACGATCGATCCTTAAAACGATCGCTCATCTTGTCAAAAACCCACGAGGACGACGCTAGCGCCGATCCGAATTCGACGTATCCCCTACATCGTCATTCGCATCTTTTTTCGAAACCCGTCGACGAAAAGATCGAGGCGAGCGAAATAACGTCCGTGCACGGTTTCAAAACGTCTAGACACGCGTTCGCCCAATACGACCCCAAAGAAAACGACGGAGACCGATTATTCGATTATTATCTTCATCGGATGAACGCGATTTCAAAAGACGAACGCGACGCTCATTTCAAAATCGGCACGAAATGTTACGTCGACGAATGCCGATCGAAACACGTGACGCGATGTTACGTCAATTCGACCTCTTACAAATATTTACAAAAATACAAAAAAACGTGTTATCACGTGTTTAAACGTCATTACCAATCCAACGTTGACACCTTATTGCAACGCTTGTTGGATTATTTCGAATCCATTTATCTTTTAAAATGCGAAACCGAACGACCCTCGCAACAATATCGACGAGAATCTAAAATATTCAATTTGAGCCCAGAATTCGATTTGGACGAACATTTCGACCCGCATCCGTCTCACGACGCGTTGTTCGAATCCAAAACGAAGCTATACGACGTCGGACGCATCATACGACATTACATGACGTTCAAAAACGAAAAATCGTTTTCGAAATATTTTACGAGCAAAGTCGAAGACGAATCCAGACCCACCGACACGATCATCGGAATCGTATTGTCCACCGCCATGCGCATGGCGCGTTGGGATCCTTCGCATGCGGAAGCCGACGATCATTTATTATGCGCGCTCGAAAAACAAAGATTTTACGAAGCGTACGCAAAAGACGATCGTTTGAACGTTACCGTCGCTTGTCGAAGATTAGGCGTCGCCACGGGCATGATTTCGGAAGCCGTTTATTTGCAATCCAGAACGGACGAACGATGCACGAGAAAATCGTACCGTTCCGATGCTTCTTTTTCCAACTTGGAACGCGTCATGATGCGCTCGACGGACGAACGACTAACCTACGATTACGTCAACAAAAATGACGCGCGCGATGACGCAACCGATGACAACGACGATGACGAACATTGTTGCGTCGACGACTGTATTTATTGCGTCACGAGAAGCACGTTAAAAAAAGAAACGTTGGCTTCGAATAAATTCAAAATAGAGTGCAGACCGACGATGGGCAAAAACGAAGACGTGTTCGAAAGCGTGCCGCATATTTGTTTGTACGACGAATCCAAATTGAAAAACGAAATCGCGTGTTACGATTTTTTTTTGAAATGGTTGTTAAAATTGGCGACCCCCGACGTTTTACACAAACTGTCCGACTTTAATTTTGTTCATCCAAAAAAGGCTTCAAAAATACACGATATTTGTGAATTTTTAGAAACACCTCGACAATCCACGTATTGACATTGTCGTTTTAAGCACCGATCAATAAACGAACATTTTTACACGTGTTTGTTTCAAAATAAATAATACGCCGTTCGATCATGATGTGTTTTTTTTTCAAAAAAAAAAAAAATCAAACGCCAAATAACAGATGGACAACGCGTCTCGGCCCATCGAAACACCATCGTCGGTCGTCATTTCCGTCCGCCAACCCGACGAATCTAAAGATAAACGGAGACAATACGTCGTCGTCGAATGCGGCGACAAGAAAACAACGACCGAAGATATCGATCACGCGGCAACGCAACAAGACGTGAAAGAATACATCAAATCGACGAACGTATCGAACATGTTCGATTTTAAACAATTAAAAAAACTTCCCGTGGTCGAAAAAGACGGATACGTTCAACTCGGTCCTACCTTCGCCGATGCAATGTCCGAAAACAGTTTGAACGAGTTTAAAAAGAGTTTCGACGCGTCGCAATACATGGCAGATTATTCCGTCTTAAACACCGCGTACAACGCAGAAGATTTGGGCGCCGTTCGCATCGTTTCCGAACATATTTACGGAAAATCCGTGGTATCTTGGTTAAAATCGCACTTGACCGAAACGGAAAACGATACCGCCGCCAAAAAACCCACCCCGGTGTTCGAATTGCTCAACATGATCATATTGGATTCGACGTTGACGAGCGCCCAAGAACGCATCGACTTTACGCGTGCGATAAAATCCAAACTGTACAAGACGGATCATTTCGTACCTCGATTTTTACCCATGACCGATATTCACGACCTCGGCACTTGCGCGGCGCGAGTGTCCGCGACTTTAAAAGGTTTCGACCGTTTCCAAAACGCTTACATTTATCCGCAATCGGCCCACAATTTGGGCATATTCGGCAATTCGAGAGACGAGACGTATTGCACGTCGGAGACGCCATTTTGGACTTCCCAATGCGACGATAAACAACAATTCGCGTTCACGCCGGTCAGAAATCTAATTTCCGCATTGTTCGACCAAATATCCAACAGCTTGAAAAACGAAACTCAAGAATCGAGCATGTTCATGTTGTTTACGTTTCTATCGCACATCGGATTGTTCGGAGCGTCAGATGCGGACGACCCCACTCAATCTTGGACTGAATACGAACGAAAACGCAAAGAAGACGGCGACGAAGACAAACAAAAGGAGGGCGTATCGTCGAAAAACGACCTAAAATTGCCAAACAACACGTTCATCGTCGATTTTTACGACGAAACGTTCATCGAGGAACTGATCAAAAAATACGTCACGCCCAGACTTTCGACGTTAAGCAACGTCTCAAAAATAAACGAAGCCGACGTTTTGAAGACGATATCGAAAAAAATAAAACTCACCGTATATTTGCTCAATTTATACGAATTGAGAACGTCCAAAAGACTCGTGGAAGAATGTATCGAAACTTTGGACGAACACGTCGCGCTGTACGACGAACACGTTCAAGAAGAATCGAAAGCGAAAGACAACGAAGGCGACCTCGTTTCGACGTCTACTCGTTCTTTACCATCGACCAAAGTGGTCCAATCCGAATTTTTAAACAAAATCGACGTGACGCACGTATCGACGGTCGTCGAAGCCGTCGAAGACGCCATCGTGTTATGCATCATGTTCGGTTTTCGAAGAGAGATCGAAAAGGCTTACGCAAAGTACAAAACGACCATCGAGCGCACGTTATTCGAATCTTGCGATTGGTTATCTAGGATGGGTATAACCGAAGAAAACGTCAACGACGTCGGTGCGACGTTGGTATCTCGATTTAGATCGTCCTCCGAAAACGCAAACATGTTGACGTTCTTTCAACGCGTTTGTTTTTTCCAACTGAGACTTAAAAAAGAAGCGGCTTTTCCCGAAAGCGACGATTATTTGTACAAAACGTACGCTTTTTTCTTAAAATCGCTTTACGACGTGTACGCGTCTTTGGATTCGGATAACGCGATTCGATCGTTCGTGACCGACTACGAAAATCAAAAACCCTTCGAGTCCGACGAGGTCGAATACGAATTTGCGACGAAAGCGCACGAACGCATCGTGCGGTTGATCTACTCGAGAATCGACCACGTCTCGGATAAGATGAAACGCGATTTGAAAGAAAATTCGTCGCAATTTTACAAGTTTATAAACATGTGGTGCAACATTGCTACGGCGAGAGCGGAATACGAACGCACGTACGTCGAAGAGCTATCCGACGTTGCGTCGATGATCGTATCTTTTTCTCAAAAATTCGAATCGTCCAACGTGTTCGAACGATGTCGTGCGGCGTCCGATTATTTGAAATTATTTTTTAAATCTTTTTACGAACCGATCATATCTCAACAAAATGCCGACATTAAAAAACTCAAAAACGGCGATGATGACTCGGACGGTAAAGAAAAGGACGACGCGGACGGTAAAGAAAAGGACGACGCGGACGGTAAAGAAAAGGACGACCCGAAAGACCGCGATATTCGAACGCGCATGTGCAAGACCAAAAATTTTTATCCCAATTTGTTGTTTCCTCCGCTTTGCGATTCGAAAAAATTCTTCCACGATCTATTCGCAAAAGAGATTTTCGAAAACGAACACCTCGGCGGTCTTTGGATCAAAAACGCCCCGACGAAAAACGCCGAAAACCGCGCATTCGACGAAGCTTTTTTCAAAGGCGAACACGAAAAATCCTTGTTCGACGAGGATCTATCGACTCTGTCGGTCGATAACGCGTACACGTTCGTCAATCACGCTCCTTGGTTACCTTTTATCGACGCCACCGCGGACAAGATGATATCGGAAACGCCCTCGGCTTACAAACGCATTAAAAAAAATGCGAAAAAACATCGACAAAACAATCGGGCGGACATTGTCGGAATTCATCCCGTCGATTTGTTTCAATCCAACGTTCCTTACGCCATCGCGTTAAAAGACGGTCGCTTGGACGGCGTATTTTCGAGCCACGACGATCACGCGTTTTACATTACGATGTACCGAATTATCGCGGACGAACTGCTCAAGCATCCCGATGATCTCAAACACAATAACGATTCGCTCAACGACGTGCGCGTGAAAGTTTTTAACATTTTTTCGTCGCTCGTGGGCAGTTCGAAAAAATTGCTACCATCGGAAATGCAATCCGAACAACAATTTATCGCTTCCTTTAAAAAGAATATCAAAAAATACGTATCCGAACTTTGTTCGAATTTGGAACCGACCGTCAAAGATGTCGACGTTTCCGTGCCGCCCGATTCGTCGAAGATCGAAGCGATCGCGTCCAAAGCCGTCGAAGATATATCCGAAACGATCGCGAAACGACAGAAAGGTCGATCGGCGATGTTGTTCAAATTTGGATTCGAATTGTTCAGAGCGCACGTGTGTCTTCGCCTTTTTTACGAGCACCGAAACGAACGCTTGAAGCGAGCGTGGGCACCGTTCGTGCGAGATCCCGAACGCAAAATAACCGCCGACGCTTTTTCGGAAGTAAAAAAATGGATCGAAGAATTCGACGTAAACGCCGCGAACGCGATCAGTTTAATCGTAAAACGCCAGGTCAAACCTTACGAAGAACAAATAGAAACCATACGGGAAGATATTTCCGTAAAACATTTTACCAGAAACGTGCGTTCTTACGACGATTGGTCGCAACAAGGGTTTAAAATACCCTATTTGGGATGTTTTTTCGACGACCCTTTTTTGAAAAACGAATCGTGGTTGAACATTTTTTTATCCGACATGTTGGACATCGTATCCGTATCCCCGCTCGACGTCGAAACGGCAGCGGACGAATCTGACGATCGCATCGTTCGAATCGACAGGCCGCTGAACAAGATGCAATTATTTTTTATTTCGAACATCAAAAAGAACGGCAGTCTATTACCGTTCAACAAAATTAAAACGCATTTGAGAGAATTTTTGGAACATTTCGACGCGTACCTCGCATCGTCCCAATCGTCTTCCGAACCGACGATGTCGTCGAACGACGCTATTACAATGTCAACCAACACCATTTAAATAAATGTTCATTTTTATTTAATCATCGTCACATTTTTTTGTTTGTTATTTATAATTTTTGTCTTTTTGAACGATCATCGTTCGATTGTACCGACGTTGCATTATATTCACCGTCTTTCGATTCGTAGGCGGTCCTATCTCTCTTCTTTGATGCTAACGACATCGACGAACCGATCGATTTTTGTTTGTTTTCGAGAATATTCAAATACGTCGCGACTTTGGATGGCGACGATCGAACTTCTTCTGCTTCCTCGATCGAAGGCGACGATGCGACCGAGGACGCCGTTCTTTTACGTCTTCGATCTTGTCTTTTTTGCGCTTTCAACGCGAGCTTAGAATCGCGTTTAACGTCTTCGAAATGTCTAACGAAATGATGTTTGTAGGCGTTTCTCGCCACGGAAATAAAATGCGCTTCGATAATGTTTTGATCTTGTATGATTTGCAATCCTATCGGATGATTCATGATCGTATACATCAACGCCCGTATCGCTTGATTTCTCGGCGTAGGAAAATCGCGATATTCGACCAACGGTTTATAGCGCGAACGCTCCGCCATCGTCATGTTCGATATTTTCATTTCTTCCTCCGGAAAAACGTACAACCACTTCAATTCGGTGGGATTCCTAGGATTCAACGCCATCGGTATTCCGCTTCCGAAAAAGTGACGTTTGAATGCAAATTCGTTCAAATCGCACGTCATGTACAAAACGCCGTTTTCGAAAACGATCCCGTCGTCCAACATGGCTTCGTCGGTGTCGTTGTTTTCGTTTCGGCGAACGATATCCTGAGCGTCTTGTTTTTCGTCGGACGTCATCGAATTGACGTGATGATTCGATTCGCGTTTAGAATTCACGATACCGTCTATCGTAAACGCGTTTTTGATGTGATTTTCCAACTCGAAAAGATCGGACATGATCGATTCCGCCGTAATACCTCTCTCCCAAGATGGAATCATACCAAATTTTTCTTTTGTTATCTTTTTCAACGATTCAAAGTAATCCATTCTCGTTTTTTTTCGCTTAGAAACGGGATTTTCCGACATATCGTCTTCTTCCTCTTCTTCTTCTTCATCATCATCGTCACCCGATAAGACATCGTCGTCGTTTAACCAATTTTCGATGATATCCGCTTCGTTGGACTCCTTGTTGGCACCGTTTTTCCGATTGACGTCGTCTGGAGAAGAAGACGATACATTTTCTTCGTCGGGTGGTTGTTGTTGTTTGTTCAAAAAATGATAATAAAACGATTGCACTTTCTTTTTAATGTCTCCGTAATCGTGTTCGTCTGGATCCACTTCCGACGGATTTTCGCTTACGGAGGTTTCGCCGTCGTACATGGCCGCTTTCATCTTATTTTTGGAAAAATCGTACACCGTATTCAAAATGTCCATTTCTCTTTGCGTTTGTCCGGATCCGGTGTCTATTCTCAACGCGTCGCGACCGCAATTGTCGATATCGTGTTGCGTTATTTTCATGCTCGCAAACTTACCGCGATTCATATCGCTCATGAATCCGAACTGAATGTCGCAAGGTTTCATTCCTTTGTAAATCATATCTTTGATGATGCTTTCGAAAAGATCGCTGATACCACCCGTCACTTTTAAAGAATGCACGTTAAATAACACTTTGTTTCCAACGGATCTAAAACCGACTGTCTCTTGACTTTCTTGATTCATCGATCGCACGATGGGTATTAATTCGTTCAATTTCAAATAATCCATCTTTACGCAATCGTCCAAACTCATGGAACCCATGGTTTCGATTTCGCTTCTGCTCATGGGTTTACCGTAGCTCATCGGAACCATGACCGTTTTCTTTTTGCATTCTACCAACGTGGACATGAAATCCTCGAACGATGGTCCCATCATCGAAATGGTCGGCAAAGCCGCGTTTACGACGTTGACCAACTGACCGCCGTATTCGACGTAATTCAAATCCATAAATAAGTTGTGCATGCGATCCGACGTCGACCCGTATTCGACCGAACCATTCTTATTGTTTGCGTACCCTCCGACGCCAAAACCGCTCGATTGCGGGCGATTTCTTTGATATTGTTGTTGATAATTGCCACCACCCCCTCCTCCCAAATTATCGTGCAATACGATCTGTTGATCGTAGTTTCCGCCCAACATTCGACGATTGTTCGGTAAATTGAAACCGTACGCGTTTTCTCCGCCGTTGTTTCGATTTCCAAAATCCGAACCGCGTCCAAACTCCGGTTTGCCGTATTCGGTAGAACCGCCACCGTTGTTATCTTCCGCAGAAAACCCACCAAACGCCGAAGTTCGATCGATTCCCGTCGCACCATCGATGTTGTTGTGCGTTCTTTCCAACGTGTGCCAATTGGTTTGAAAAAAGTTACCACCGTTGGATCGACACAAATACATTTCGTGAGGCAATATGCGAGACGTCACCAATCGCGTCAACAACCCGATGATCGGGTCTTTCAAATGTTGCGTCTTATCCAACAATTCTTCGAATTTTTCTACGACTTGTCTTTTAAAATTGGCCCCAAATATGTAACTACGACTCTTGCCACCGTTATTGTTCGCAGCAGCTTCTTTACCCTCCGCAAACGAATGTTGTCTTTTCGATCGTCGTCGTTGCGAACCGTCGTCTCTTTCGGCGCTATTCGCATCGCCGCGTGGCGACGTTTGTTGTTGAGATTTTCTTTCGTTCGGCGATCTCTTATCTTGTTGGGACGAAAACGATTTGTTGTATTTTTCCATCGTTTTTTGGCTCATGCAAAAAACGTCGCGTAACGTGTCGTCTATGGCCGATTTTGGATCGTACGTCGGTCTGTCAAACGTTTTTACGTACTCCTCGAATCTGCTATAACGGTCTTTGTTCGAAAAGCCTATGCTAAACGATGTTTCGTATTCGTCTTCGAACGAATCGCAACAACTAGAATCGTCCGTATCGTCTACCGACGCGCGATCGCTCCTGTACGTTTTGCGATGCGATGCGTCGCGTTGCTGTTGACGTTTTCGCGACGCGGATTCGGACAAGCTTCGATAACGTCTTTTCGTCGAAATATCTTCGTCGTCGCATTCTTTCGAACGTTGTCGCTCGGACCGAGGGTTCGATCTGGACCGATCGACCGATCTTCCTCGTCTCGCGCCGGGCGATATCACGTCGTCGTCGTTTATCATCGCCGACGTTTCCGACTCCCCAGCGTTTCCGACGCGAGTCGAAGATGTTTTCGATTTGCGCTGATTAAAGTTCGCGACGACCATGGCCACGGAAGATACCGGCGGTTCGGATCCCGATTTTTCGCCGTTCAATCGTCTGGCCGACATGATCACGTCGTGTTCGGGATCGTCCAAAATCGTTTCGATCATCATCTTTCCCCGTTCATCGCCTTTCGACCGGTCGTCTTCTTCTTCGTTACCGGCGGCGACGCTCGATCCTACGTCCATCATGTCTTCGTCGAAAAGAATCGTCGTCGTCGTCGTCGTCGTCGTCGTCGTCGTTTTTCCGAATCGCTTCGACGCATCGCCTCGATTCGATCCATCGGTATCGATCATCGCAGTCGCCATCTTGTACGGCACGCGCTCCGTAGAGCGATCACATTTCGACGCCGATTCGTCGCGATGAATCGAAGACGAAGAGCAAGAGACGTGATGCGGTAAAATCGTAGACGCCGTACCGCTCATCGGAACGATCGTTCTTCGTTTGTCCGCAGAAGACAAACGATGTTTTTGATGATGATGATGATGATGCACCATCGGTTCGGCCATTCGCTCTTCGAATTTTTTGCGCTCGACGTTGCACAATTTGATATATTCGATGACCACCGTTTTTATGGTATCTAAACGAGTCACGTTCGTCTTTATCTTTTCTCCGTTGGTCGTTGTTTTCATCGTCTCTTCCGAAGCCGCCGATGACGGTTGCGTTTGTTGCGTTTTGAACATGGCGGATATAACGTCGTCGTCGTCCGGCATATGCTTCTTTCCGTTACCCGAATAACAAGAGTCGGGTTTTTCGGATTGCGCGTTCGTCGTCGCTTCTTGATATCGACCGTTACGCATGCATTCGCGCATATTCAACGTGTAATCGTATTCCGACTTCATATTTATGGCGTCTTCCAACGTGAAAAAAGAAGGAATACATTTATCGAAAAATTGATAAGCGTGTTTCGTCAATTTCAACGTGTCTTTGCTCATCGTTCCGTAATGTTTCGCATACGATTCGTACAACACGAACAACGTCTCCGTGTATGCGTAAGGATCCAACTTTCTTCTACTTCTGAACGATTTACCCATGAATTTTTTCAAAAATCTCAATTTTTCCATATCAATGTCGCGTTTTATGTTTTTGATGCGATCTTTGTAAAAAGATCTCTCCTTCGAACGTCGAGCGCTGCCGTCGCGTCTTTTTTTGTTGCGACGACGACGACCGCCGTCGTCGGACGTCGCCGCCTTTTTCGGGGTTCCGTCGTTGTCTTCGCAAAAATCGTCAAATTCGTTTTCGGAACGACTCGACGTCATGGATGCTTCGCAAGACGATTGCTGCAAATAATCGTCGCCTTCGTCGTCTTTGAAAAAAGATTCAAATTCGAATATTTTATCTTTTGTCAATTTGTAATTTTCGGTGAGTTCCATTTCGGTTTGTTTACAATCCGAAAAAATAAAAGCCAATTTGTAAGCGTCTCTTAATTCGACGACGCTTTTTAACAACGAAAAAGGATCGCAATATTTCTTTTGCACTCGAACCACCCAATAATAAAGATTCGAAAACATTTTAAAATTAGCCATCACTTGTTCGTTCAAATACAACCGACATCCCGCTTGCGCTCGCTTGCCGTATTTGTTACACATCGTCTCGTAATCGCCATACGCGTTTTCTATCAATAATTTGAAAGAATCGTTCACCGAAGATGGTGAACCGTTCGAAAAGCCATCGTCCGCCGCACCAAACAACAACGATCTTCCGTTTTGTTTAGAAAACACGCCATCTATGGCTCTCTTTTCCGCGTCGTCGTCGCTGCTGCCGCTGCTACCGTCGTCGTCGCCGATCGCGCGTCGTTTCGTTTTTTGAATGTCGTTCAACATGGAGACGATCGTGGCCTCTTTTTGCCGTTTTTGTTGCGCAAACGTTTTCGACCCGACGTTTTGTCGTTGTTGTTGACGCGACGACGACTTTTTCGCATCCGAAGAAGAAGCGGTCGTCTTTGCAACGACGTCCTTTTTGTACAACGGCGGAAAGCTCGAAACGTTTTCTATCGCCTTTTGACGATAAACCAAAAACCCCTTCTTCGTCGGGTAATTGCAAAGACGATGACCTATAAATCGTATCAACAACGGTTGAAACGGATTGATAAACTCTATCGACAACATGCTCAACGCCGTGACGACCAATTCGAACGGCGCGCAACAATACGGTGCCAACTTGTTTAACATTTTCACGTCGAATCCGTACTTTAAAACGGATTCGGCCAAATCGGCACCTTCCGTTCTGAACAATTCGTTCAAACCGTACAAAATGGTCAAATGGTCCGCAAAAATAATGATCCTTTCGTAAGTTCTCCAATTGCTCAGCGTGATCCCGGTCTTTTGTTTCAACAGTTCGAAAAACTTTAGACATATCAAATGCGCCACGCTCATGTTCGTTTCGGGCAACACCTTGTTCCGTCGCAACTTTAAGGACAACGCGTCCAACGCGTGATAAACGCGCATGCGTTCGCAAAAAGCGTCGCGATTCGACGTTTTTGAAAAGAACGGCGAATTTTTGGGATCCGACATGTCTTCGGAAAACATGGCGTGCAACACGCTCGCTTGCGTCAAGCGTTTGGAAGCGATCGCATCTCCTTCCGGCGTCTTTTGTAATGTTTCTATTAGTTTTTTAAGTTTGTCTTTGTTTTCCGGCATTTGCAACTCCTTCAGTTGTTTTTTAAAATCTTCGGACAACGCGGTCAACGCCGTCGATTTCGTCTTGTCGCGTTTAGACGTCTTTGGTAACGTTTTTGAAATTTGTTTGGCGGGTTGCGCGGTCGTCACCGCCAAAGAGTTCGCCCGAGTTTCGCCGTTGTCGTCGTCGAATATGGGAATAGAAGAACCGATCGTTTCGCCCTTGATGCCGACGTATCGAACGTCGTTCATTCTCGAAAAATACTTTTCGAGCGATTTTCCTTCCACTTCGAATCGTTCTATCATTTTTTCGTGCAATTTCATGTAAGCTTCCGAAACGTCTCTTTCCAATTTTTCGTGCAATTTGTCAAAATCGACGCCGGACATGGATTTCGTTTCCGTCGATTGAAATCGATCGTTTACCGCCTTTTTTACCAAAGCCGTCAATTCTTCAAAATCTTTGGCGTAACGGCAGCGAATCATGCGCGACAATACCGCATCCGGCATGTTCACCTTGTTGGTGTTGAACATGAACGACGCCGAACAATTGGTTCTTATTTCGGCTCTCGCGCGATAAGTGCCTCCGGGCGTTTGAACGAATTCCAAAACCAACACCATCAAAAATCCTTCTGTTAACATTTTTTTAAACACCAACGATTTCGAACTCGTTTCGTCCGGATTATTTGCAATCTCCCGAATCGCTTCGTCTCCAAAATAACAAATATCGCTGCAATCTTCCAAAACGTTAAACGCTTTGTTACTAAAATCGTCCATCGGTATGTACGTTCCGGGAATCATCGTTTCGAACATGTTTTTGGCCACGATCGATTTGGAAGATGCGGCGGGACCCGAACACAACATGCCCAACTTTAATTTTCCCAATTCGTATCGCATCGCATCCAAAGCGACGAACCACGCGTGGAAAAAATGATTCGAAGCGTGCGCAATGTTCATTTTAAATCTCACGAATCTCGCCATGTAATCCAATTCGTTAAACAACGCGCACTGTTCCACGTTGTGTCGCAATTTTCTCAAATCGAACGTTTTCATGTTCAATCGTTGCCAATCGACCACCGCTTGAAACCCTTTCGTCAAAATGGTGTTGCCGTCAAAAATGCTGTTCAATTCGTCCGAAAAGCGATCTTTAAATTTGTTCGTCAAACTACAATAGCGCAAATAAAGGCGATACAATTTACCCTTCTTTTCCGATATCCACACCGGCGATATGCCGTGACACATGTGAACGTTGTACATCGGATCCCCGGTGTAACCGCTCATCGCATTTCTGACGTCGTTCACCGTAGGTTTCTCCGATTCCAACATTTTTACGCACGGAATTTGACGTTTCAACAACCACTCCAAATGGTTCATGTAGTCCGTGGGTTGCGGTACCATCTCGACGACCGTTTTTACGCATTTGGTGATCGCTTCGTCCGTGACGTTCGTCGAAAAATCGTCGTTGTACTTTAACTGATCGATCTTCGACTTTATCAACCGATCGTTGTTAAAAATAACCGAATTGGCATCCGTTCCGTTTCGTTTCAAAGAAAACATGCCCGCCGTCGAACGACCCATCAGTTTAACGTAAGAACTGACGTCCGGCCTATCGAATTCGTCTTCGTCCTGCTGCTGTCGCACCATCGTGCGTTCCGCACCGCCGCAACCGTCGTCTTTGTCCGCAGATTCGGCGTTGTAAATTTGTTCCGATTTCGAACGGGTACCGTTGTACAATTCGATCGTCGACATGCCCAACACGTCTTCGGATAAGAAACGCATCACGGAATCGCCGCACCCGGGCAAAAATCGCATGTGCAAGCCTTTGGATATTCGGGCGCCGCTCACGCTATTCGTGTTGGCACCTTCGAAATGATATTCGAAATAACTCAAATTGTAACAAAATATGCCGTCTCGACCGATGCTGCTGCTGCTTCGTCTCTCGTCAATGTCGAAAACGATCGAACGATCTTTCAACTTGTCGCTTATCGATTTTGGATATTTACAATCTTTCGTAAATCGATTTATAAACTCGTTCAACCCGATCAACGAATCCTTCGATGCGCCATCGAAAAAATAAGATTCGAAACCGTCGGGCGTCAAACCGTAGCGATTCAGATGAGACACGATCGATCTCAAATCGTGAGGTCGAGCGCGTTCGTCGCCATCTTCGTCGTCTGCCAAAGTCGGCATCGCTCGCATCGATCGCGCGGCTTCGATTTTTTCCAAATTGTATTTTTTCATCATCGCACGATACAACGAAACGACCATGTCGCCCATAATGTTCCACAACATGAAGGAAACATCGCTTTTGCTAATCTGTTGTTCGTCGAAACCGTCCATCGCGCGTTCCATCGTTCCTCCTTCTTCTTCTTCTTCTTCTCCGACGACAACATCGTCGTCTTCTTCTTCCGGCGGAAATAATCCACCCATCGTGGCGTCTTGCGATTTTTCCTCGTCTTCCTCTTCTTCGTCGCATTCCGAATCGTTGCGCTCGGCGTTTAGCCACGGTAGAACTTTTGCGACTTTGGATATTTCTTCCGGAGTGCCGTTGAAAGATTCGAAAAAGGGTATCAATTTGTCACCCTTGTCGATATCGGCACCCATCAAGTTGGCGTAACGATGCGCGTTTTTGATGGAAAATATGGTCCCCGGAGAGATAAAATTCGATAAACTCATAGTGTCGGTCTCGTATTTTGCATCGCGCATGCCGTTAATGTTCGTTTTTCGCTCTTGTCGTCGTTGTTGAGATGGTTGTTGCGCTCGCGAACCGTCGTTTTTCTTTTTCGGATTCAAAATAGTATTGAACAAATCGGCTTGAGATTGCCACATGCGAAAATCGAACGAATTCGAAGATACGCACGTTTTGTTCAACCCGAACAACGATTCCGTTTCCGTCCAACGACACAACCCCAAACCTCCTCGAATCATGGGATCCATATTGTGAAAACGATGATTCTCGTCCACGCAGTGTTGCATGGGCACTTTATATCGCCCGACAATGTTACTCATGTGTTGGTTCGACGTTTCAAACAACCCGTACGCGTCCGATTTGGATCGCACGTCGTCGAAACCGGCGCAACCCTGACCGTTGGCTACGGTCAACATGTTATCCAAAAACGACGCTTCGTAATTGTCGTCTCCGAACCCGTTCCCCTCCATGACGCGCGCGGAAACGTTGCGCGATATTTTGAAATGACGATCGATGTTCGACAAACCGTCGCCGTCAATATCGTCGCCCAAAAACGAGCTCGCGTCCGAAGATCCGTTCGCGTTATCCAAACAATTCCTAAAAGATCGATGCAACAAACAATCCATCGCGTCTTCCGTCGAAAAATTAGGATCCATGATCACCGCATAAATGATCCATCCGACGATCTTTTTTTTACGTTCTCCGATCGTCAATCGCACCATGGGTTCGTCCTCGTCTTGAGCGCGTTCTTGGACCAACGTTTCAAAACTCATTCGTCCGCCATCGTTGTTCGCGGACGTCGTCTGTCTTTGTTTATCTTCGTTATGGTCGCCGTCTATCGTTTCGTCTTTGGCGTGCAACATTCTAAAAAAAATTTTGATTTTTTCTTCCGTTCTGTTTTGTTGCGGTTTTTTAGGACGTTCGCACGACCCTTCTTCTCGACGACGCGACGACGTCTCTTCTGCGCCGTCTTCGACGTCCATGTCGGTCACGCCGTCGTTTAAAAAAGACGAATCCAACGTCGGACGTTCCGAACCTTCTTGAGACGAAGCGTCTTCGCAAAATATGTCCATTTGATTTTGTCTATTATAACGCGCTCCCACGATTTTTGCCATGTAGTCGTATTTTTCTCTTCGTATAAACGCTTCCTTGTCGAACGAATCTGCCGTTTTAAACGCATCGCCGTCTTCATCATCGTCGTCATCGTCCGATAACGCGACGTTGTTTCTAAACGCGCCAACATCGTCGTCGTCGTCGTCGTCGTCGTCCGAATCGAACGTGAATCCGGCAGGAATACCTCTGCCGCCGCGACCTCTGCCTCGGCCGAAACCCCTACCTCCTCCTCGACCGCGCATAAAAGAACCTTGCCGTTGTTGCTGCTGTTTCGACTTTCTTTTCTTGTCCATCTTTTCGAGTTCTTCCATTTTTTTCTTCAACGCGGTTTCGATGTGTTTTTTTAAAAGCGCCTCGCCGTCCGTCGGACAACACGCATCGTACAATCGACGCAACGATTTTTCAACTTCTTCGCGTTTTATACCCAAAGCCGAAGCGATCTTATACTTTAAGATACAAGTGGCGACCGACATGTTAAACGTGTGCTTCGTTTCGTTTTTGCCGGCATAAAACGGCACATTTTGCTTCAGATTGACGTTTTCGTGAAACGATTTTTTCATCAATTCGTGCGCAAAAAATATCTCTTCGGAATCCATCATCGCATAGTTTCCCGATATCGTACCCAAATGCGATTGTTGTATCAACATTGAAAAAATATCGCTCAACTCTTTCACCGCGTTCAAAAAACTAGATTTTATGGCCGGCGTAATGTGATCGTTCGCGCGGTACCGATCGTCAAAATCAATGTACATGTTATCCGGACATTTCATCACGTTGTGATTAATGTCTCCAACACATTTGGGATGCTTGTTGTAAACTTGATCCGTCATAAAGGGCCACGCCAACACCCGCCTTGGCGTATTTTCGAGAAACGACCCGTTAACGATCGGTTTAAAATCGGCCTCCGTGCGATATTGTTGTATTCTCATGTTCACTTCTCTCGTTTTACGATCCGAAACGCCCTTTGCGACGGGCGTTTCGTACATCATGACATCGTCTGACGTCGCTGTTCCGCTCATCACTTTCGATCCTCTCTGTTGATCGTTGTTTGACGACGACGAAGAAGAAGACCCGCCGTTTCTATTGTTGTTGTAACCGCCTCTACCCCCTCTACCTCGCGAAGAGGAAGAGCCGTTTCTACGAGAAGATCCCCTCGCGTTGTTCGACATGTTCGGATTTTGATATTAAAAATTTTCCGAATAATGACTAAAACTATCTACGGTTAAAAAAAAAATAGCATCGACAACTTACGTATTCGAGGCGCGTTGATTCGCGTTTTCCGATACGATCAAAAAAACGAAACGCAACACAAAGACGAGGATCAAACACCGAGAGAACCGACCTCTCGGATATTTCGCCAATCTTTGTTTTTTTTTTTTAATTTGTACCGCCATTTTTTATTCCATCTTTAAAAAAAATACGTGCGAACACATTCTTTGAATAATAATCAAAGACAGACAATTAAAAAAACCGCACATTTATTATCCGCGTCTAAAAACAACAATCTTTGTTATCATTTACGACGAAACATCATTGTCGATCCATATGGCGAATCGATAAGGTATGCTATGTTCGTATTCCATCATTTCGACCATTTTTACATCTTTGAACGTTTCTTCAATCTCTTCGTTCGTGTGCGATTTGCTCACCCCCATGACGGGGACGATGTATTCGCCAGAAGGGTTGAACGTGATGGAGACGATAAGCTTCATCACCGGTCTCAATTCTATCATTATTTGAAACAATTCCAACATGAGGTGGGTGTTTTTTTCGAAAGAGTATTCGATACCCACGTAGTTTAAACCCACGTTAAACGACAATCTTTTTTTTACAATGTTGACGTTTTTCGAATCCGAAAAACACGTTTTTGTCGCCGTTTCGTCCACGGCGATGATTTTTTTGCTCACGTGTTTACCCAAACGTCGCAACACGTCGTCCGACATTTCGAGTCCAGATTCGTTTTGATATTTGCGAACTAAAAATACCGTGAGACGACCCACATCATTTCGAGATATACTTACGTTTTTTAAATTTTCGCATTTCTTCGCGATCCGCGTCGTTCAATTTGTTTCGTTTGAACGTTAACCCATCGCCACGCGCGTCGATATATTCGGAAAAACGACGATTTTCGTCATCGACGTACAATTCGATCTCTCCGGACGCTAAACAACGCACGTCAACATTTACGCATCGATAAAAATACTTACCTTTGCGTTTGGTCATAACCCACCGACGCTTACGAAAAATCCGCGCAAAAATTAAAAAAAAAAACCGCACGCGAACGTGTTTATATCAATTTATTATTATTATTATTATTATTATTATTGTTATTCAATAAAATATCACAACTATCTGATGGTAACGATGCGATAAAACAACCACAACAATCCTACGACGGCGAACACCATTTTGAGCACTTTTAAACCACCTTCGTCGCGCGACGCTTTCGGGCGTCCGACGGTCCGCGGTCCGTTTTCTTCGACGTAAACGTTGGAACACGTTCGCCTAAAATCGTCCAACATTGTCGTAAAATCTTCCCGCATACCCAAAGACGAGCAACCAAAATCGCGAAAGCGCCGTTCGCCGTAATCCGACAACGACAACGTCGGTTTTTTCTTCGAAGCGCAAACGAAAAAAACGGATTTACATTCGTAAACTCGGGTACCGTAACCGTTATTCACGAAAAAAATACCACTCGACGTCGTTGCGCAGTTTTTTCTGACGTTCGCGGCGTACGGCAATTGCGTCGCGCATCGACACTCGCAAGATATTTCCGAAACGGTAGAAACGCCACCGACGCTCGTGTTGTTCGAAAAAATGCGATCGCACAACGACAATTCGGACGCCGCAAACAGATGCATAAATAAAATGGCTACCGATTTGTCCGCCAACCCGTAATTTTCCGCGATCATCGTTCCGATGTCGGTTTGGAGCATAGCCATCGAGGTACGCACGTTTTGTTTGACGAACCGTTCGACGTTATTGTCGACGTTGTCCGAATAATCGCGACCCGCGGTATAGGCCGCGTCTCCGAACATTTGTAATACGTCCGCCACGCCCCAAAACGATAATTTTGGATCTTCGCGGTATCCGGCGCCAGAATTCGAAATCGACCGCACGAAAAAATCGTAAAGTCCGATCAAAAAATGCGCATACATTCGGTTATATTCTCCCAATATCGTTTCGGCCGCACATCGAACGTCGCCGACGTATTCGCATCGCAAACAAATCCGATCGGAGTTACGAAACCACAATTCTGTCGGATTAAAATCGTCGTCGTCGTAATTTCGACGCCGATCGCGCAATCGATAATGCATCATCGATAATCGATTCGTATACATGTTCGTAGACGCGTTGTTTTTTAACGCAGCGTCCATGTGCGCTGTCATATCCACGCGACCGCCATATCGCGAGTTATTAAACCCATCAATATTACCGCCGCCGTCGATGTTTTGAGAATCGGAACACACGAAATAAAACATTTTAAAAAATAGTTCGACTATCGAATTGTACACCCGACAATATAGCGTTTGATTTTTAAAACAAGCCGAGGCCGTAGAAAATAACGTCGTCATGTACGCGTCCAATTGCGTCATGTCTTTTACAACCACCGAAACGTCTCGATCGACGACGTTCGTCATCGTTTTTAATACCGAAAACGTATTCCAATCGCTTCGTTCAAAATGATTCATAAACAACGCAATAAATAGTTTTATCCTCATTTTTTTTACGTCCAACGGCGTCGACACATTGTCGACGCCCGAGGTTTGTCCGAGATACATGCGCCTTTCGTCTTCTTTTTTGTCACGCGTTCATTCAAAAAAAAAAACAAAAAATTGCGATGCACCGCGATAAATATTACGCGCTCAGATTCAAAAAAAATGAACTTTTATTTTTTTGAAACAACGACAATGATGAGAAGAAAAATAAACAACGTCATCGACGATTACTGCTGTCTTCTTTTTTTAGTTTGGTGTCCGCCGTTGGTATTTTGTTTACCTTTTTGATTCGAGGTCGTCGTCGTTTTCGATTTATTGTTCGTCGAATCCTTTTCGCCTTCTTCTATTTGTGGCTCCGTTAGCGGAGCCGACATGAGCACGTCATCGTCATCGCCATCCGCGGTTGCTTGTTCCTGCGTCGGTATCGCCTTTGTAGCGGCTCCTTCATCGTCTGGCGCGAACGTCGTACCCCCTGCGACATTTTCCGGTTCGTCTCTTTTGCGTTTGAGATGTTTAGATCTGGCCGTTTCGTACGAATCGTCGTCCGAATCGCCGTTCGATTGTTGACCGACGCCCGATCCGATCGCGCCGTGTTCCGCTTCGTCCTTGTCTTCGACTTCGTCATCAAAATCGTTCATCAAAGCCGCGGTGTTGATCTTGGCCACCGATTCTGCGACCGCGTTTCCTCCCGACTTTACGATCTTCTTGATCAACAGCATTTTTTTGGCAAAAAACGACAACGTGATGTTTCCGTTCGAAGAATGTAACATGGGTACCCCGTATTTCAAAACGTTTCCGCTCACCGTGAAAAACGCCTTTTCGCCGACGTGCATCGACTGTTCTTGATCCAAATTGTCCTTTTTACAATACATAAAGTATCTCAAATCGTCGATGCAATCCGCCAATTTTTGGCCGACCACGACGCCGTTATCGTCCATCACCGGGACGATCGTCGGCGTTCTCCAAATGGCGTTCGGATAATCCGTATCCGCCGTGTCGACGTGATTGAACGCGAAGCACCCGTCCCACAACTTTGTCGATTTGTTTCCGCCTTCGTCCAAATACGTGATCGTGGGTCTAAACGAAACGACGTTCGACTCGTGTTCTATTAGAGAACCCACTTCGTGGATAATGTTACCCCCTTCGTCGACCACGTCTTCTTTGTACATGGGCGCCATCAAAACGGGTTTTATCAATTCGAGCGTCGGCCTCGACAATAGATCGTTAATCTTCGACGTGTCTTTCATTCCTTTCAACAACAAGTCTCTTTTGAAAGCCGGATTGGCATCCAAATACGCGGCAGCGTGCAAACGCACCGCCGTCATCAAATCTTCGGTGATCTTGTGATGTAACGTTTTTTCCGGCGTCGTTCCCGGTCCTTTGGACAAACCGGTGTTCACCTTTATGGAAAACCCCGTCTTTTGTCCGGGTAAAACGACGATCGACGACATTTCGTTCGTCAATCTAACGTCGGATCTAATGTTCGGACTTCGAACAATATAAGAATCTCTCAACTTGGGATCGACGAGTTTCAAAGCCACGCAATCGTCGACGACCCTTACCCAAGTATCGTTGTCTTCCGATCCCGGCAAAACGATCTCCATCGATGAAGCCATATCCCCTCGACCGTTCGGATCCGCAAAATCCCCCAAAGCGTGAGCGTGAGGCGTTCCGTTGACCGTGGTCACCGATATATTACCCCAGCTCAACGGATTTCTTTCCAAATCTTTCGACGTGATAATCAACCGATACGGTCCTTTTTTAACGAATCCACCGCTTCTGTTTCCTCCGCCGGCAGCGCCACCACCGCCTTGTTGAAAACCGCCACCGCCACCACGTTGACCACCGCCACCGCCACGCGCGTTATTACCGAATTGTCTCATTGTTCTCGTTCTCGTTGTTGTCGTTGTTGTTGAAGACGAGCAGCCAGCGACGGTATGCTTATTTTTTTTATTTTTTCAAATCACGCAAAAACAACCATTTTAAACCTTTTTTTTTCAATTTTTTTTTAAAAAAACGCGAGTTTTTGTATTATGGTACTTGGAATGCGCTTTTACGCGGTACCGCCGCATGCCGAACAAATAAAAAATACGCTTTCTTTTTTTTCAATGATGTTCGAATCAAAGCGACAATACGCGACGTCGTTTTAATAAATCGTCACCACGCTCGACGATACGCGAACGCGTGCATTCTCGATGACGTACCGACGACGACGCGAAAAAAAAATAAAATCAATTTTGAATCCTTCGCGCGCGACACGCCGCTTCGTCGTGGTCTCTACGATCGTCGCGCAGGAACGATATGGAAAAAACGATCGCGTCCGAAATTGAAGACGAAACCATCGCCCAAACGACCAACGATAACGAAAATCGATCGTCGTCGACCGTCGAAATTATAAATAAAACTCGACGAACACGCTTCGAACGTCGAAATTCCGTCGTCGCGCCGTTGACCGTACATCCCACGTTCAGCGAACCGTCCGTCATGGCGAATCGTTCGCCAAACTCGTTCGTTTTGGAACCGCGAAACCCTCGTCAACACGTCCTTATAACCACAACCGGAGTTAAAAGAACACAATCTACCCCGTTGCAATCCGTGTCTTTTAAATCATCCCGTGAAACCGACGATAACGGGACCGACGACGGGCGCGTTGCGAGAGCGCATAGAAAAAAATCCGGTCTTCTCGTAAAAACGACCAACAAGACGTTTTCGAATAGAGACATCGAAATTGCAAAATCAAAAGACAGAGAACCGCAAACGTTCGTCGACCGACCAAAAAAAAACGAAAACATAAACGACGACGACGTCGTCTCCATCCATCCTCCCGCCGCGTCATCGTCCGTCGCCTCAACCGAAAACGTAAACCCCAAAGAAGAAATTGACGACGACGACGACGACGACGACGATTCGTTATTGACGTTCGATATCAAACAAAAGATACCCGTAGACGTGCAGTACGAAAATACCATCGAACAATCTATCGTTATTTTAACCCATTTGAAAAAAAACTACGACAACAATTACGATTGTATTTGTCCGCGTTGCATTTACAGAAATCGAATCACGTATTTACAACGCGCTTGGATAGACTATTTCGTCTACGATTACGTCTCGAGTTCTCAGGGTATAATATTAGACGCCCAAAGTCCTTACGCACAAAAATCGAATACGCACAAACGCGACGACGAAGAAGGCGACGACCACGACGAAAAGATTTTCGGATTCGATCATTACGAACCGAGACCCAATACAAATCACGCGATAAAATCGGATATTTGGAAAACTTGCGATCATTTCGAATATTGCGACGTTTTATCCACCGTCGTCGTGTCGAGCGAACGAATGACGGCGATCACTCGCATATACGTTCGTTACGTACCGCAAAGCGAAGGCAAAAAAATAACTTCTTTGGATAAAACCATCGTCGAATCTTCGACGACCATCGTCAATCTTACCGTATCCGACGACGACATGTACGTTTTGGATCGCATGACGAAAACGTACGTCAAACATTTATTCGATCTATCGAAGATAAATAAAGGAAAAAAAATACAAACCTATTGTCAACGATTGAACATCAACATCGAACACAACACGAACGATATCTACGACCAATTACCGAATACATCGTCGTTGTCGTCACCGCCGTTATTTTTTTTCGACAGCCAACATGCGGACGCCTTTCCGAACGACACGACGGCGTGCGGTTATCGACAAAAACCATCGGATTCGTCCCAAATGACGTATTTGGTCGAATATTACGAATCTCACGACATGTGTCACAAAAACATCATCATCGCCAATAAAAAAATGATACGATTCCACCCTTCTTTTAACGACGATCGCTGCGAAGAACGTCGATCGCAAGACCGATTCGAAACGACGTTAGGTCAAATCGCATCTTTCGACGTTATGCGACCGTTGGATTTCGAAATAAAAACCGAATTAAACTCGAATGCCAAAATCGTAAAGATGGTCGTAGATCCTTTAAATTACGTCGTCGACACGCTAACTCCGATGCATTATCACGCAGGAAACGTTCCTACGACGACCAAAAAAACCGACGTCGTCGTATCTACGACGCGCACCGACGATCAACTGTTGCGTTCGAATTACACCACGTTATCCAAATCGAATAAACGACGATCGTTCTCCGCGTCTTCCGAAAGCGCTAACGATCTCAAAAACTCCGAATTTTCCGAAGATATCGAAAAATTAAAAAAAAAACCGTCGTCTTCTTCGGAATCGTTCTCGTCGTCGTCCAAATCGCCCCGCAACAAAAAGATAGACGCGTCGCATCGATCTTCTTTGGAAGGTTCGCCTGCCGACCACGCTACCGCCACCGCCAAATTATACGAATCGATATTGACGATGGTATCCTCGCCATCGTCAATATCGAACGACCAAACCGAAAACGACGATTCGAACGCATCGACGACGACATTACGCGTAAAAAAACACGCCATCAAAAACGACGATTATTATCACGGAAAGTTGACGCGATTGTTCGACGACGTCGCTCGAGAATACGGCACCATCTTATACAACGCGTACGCTAATAAAACGTTCAAAAAAACCGTCGCCAAAAATTTAAAAAAAATAAAAAAGGAAAGAGATCATCAGCGTCGTCAAACGTCCGACGCGCCAACATCGTTTTCGTCGAATTGTTCGTTGGTGTTGGAAACGACGACGTCCGATGCATTATTCCAATCGTCGACGCGTTATGGTATATCTTACGTCGTCAAACACGAATATCCAACATTCGTCAAAAAAATAGCGAAACGAATGACGACACAAACGTCCGACGACGCGTACGACGAAAAATCGACGAATCGTACCAACACATCATCGCGTTTCGATAAAAATTTTAAAAAATACAACCGCCATTATTATTATATACATAAAAACGACGAAGAACAGAACGACGACGACGACGACGACGACGACGACGACAAAAACGAAGACCGATCGCAACACGCCGTCAAACGATTGACAACATCGTGTCGCACGAGAATCGTATCGTCGTCGTCATCGTCGTACGCGACACATCCGATCGTCGCCACGACGCCATCGTCTCCGAGATTCGTAAAATCCAATTCGGCGAACGGTATGATGATGACAACGACGGGCGCGTCGAAAAACGGGGTACATCATTTTGGTGGCGACAATGACGAATCGGCGAAGAAAAAAATCGCAAAACAACACTTGATACGCTCCGATGGTGGTAACAACGATCGCGATGACATTGGAGATCAACCGTTGCGACGCACACAACTTGTAAAAAAGAAAGGTTCATTTTTAAAAATTCCCATATCGTCAAAATCATCTTTAGCGTTTTCTAAAAAAAGACAACAACAAAAACAACGTCAAAACGATAAATTATCGCACGAAAACGACAACGACAACGATAGATACGACGAATATTCAAAATATGTGCAAGATAAATACGAATCATGCGGAACGTCGTTCGAATCGTCGACCGTATCGTCTTCTTCTTCTTGTTCTTCACCAGCGTCTCGTCGCGTAATGAAAAGATCGACCACGGTAAACGACGATAATCGAACTAAAAGACAAACGGATCGCGCCGCATCTGTCGATATCGTTTGTAAAAAAAAACAAAATCGGTATCCCAACGTACCGATATTTTATACGGACGCAAACAGAGCGTTGTACCGTTGTTTTACGTACCATTATACGTCCGATCGTATTTCTTGTTTGAACAACGCAAACGGCGGCGATATATCCATCGAATCTAAAATGACCCACATTACGAGCGAAGAAACGATTTCGAAAATGCAAAATTCGAAAAAATGTCTTCACCTCGCCAACCGACGCGACGATCCCGTCGGCGTCGAAGCGGCGAGAAACGCCACAACATCATTGCGAGTCACTATTCCCAGATTGCGTTCAAAATATAACGACGGGTACGAAACGCAATCGGCGTATTTTGGCGTTTCTACCACGTACAAGTCCGAATCGCACGCAACGCCCTCGGACGTCGTCAATCGCGCGATGAGCGATTTAAAGACGGATTTCGTAACGCAACATATTTTAAAAGATATGGTGAAATCCGTGACGACGTTGCGATTGGATCAAAAAAAATGCAAAACCAAAACCAAAGCGATACATCGCACGCTGACCGCGCTCAACGCAAATAACGCATCGAAAATCGTCGTGGAAATCGAAAATTTGAAAGATTTGAAAAACGCCGTCGTCGTCGATCGCGCGCTGTTCGTCAGCGTTCGCAATTTCTTCGACGTTTTAAAAGCGTATTGCATTTACGATCGGTTAAAAAAAAGATCGTCTTTTGCAGAAGAAAGCGAATTCGGCGGCGCGCCTTCGTTCTGCCCATTTCACGAAAACTCCGATCGTACTTCGCGTTTGACAAAAACGATCGATTTGCACATCGTGTATCGTTTTATCCATAAACAACGACGATGTCGTCCAAACGCTACGCCGAACCGAAACTCCGAAAAATACTCATCCGACGATTTCGGTTCGAAAAAAATCAAACCACACGAAAATACAAAACCGCCGTCGTCACCACCAACGCCATCGTCGGATGACGATACCATCATGTACGACATTCCCCTAAACGATGACGACGAAAATATCGCTCCATCAAAAACGACTTATTCTAACCAACAACAAATTATCATGGACGTCACGGTTTTATCTCAAAATAATAACCTATCCGCCGAAATTATCACAGACATGACAATCGCAAATAAATCCATCACGGATTCTTTCGATTTTTGGCATTGGTTGTGCGGCGGTCTCCCAAAATAAATGTTCATTTCAAAAAATATCCAACATGTAAACTTACCGTCGTCTCTTTTTTATTTTTTTTTTCATTTTTGTGAATTTGTCGCCGTTTATCGTATGCGCAAATTCGATCTTTTTTTTTTGCGTTTTTGCTCTTCGTTTTGCGATTCTTTTGTTCAAAAAATCGACCATTTCGAAACGCCCAAATCGTTTTCAGACACTTTTTTTCATTGGACATTTTTCCCTATACAAAACTACTTCCTTTTATGGTAATATTTGGGGGCCTCTTTGAAAACACAGTAAAGGGACAGGTACGATGGAGTCGGTTCGAAAAAATGCGTGTCCCGATGTAACGTCAATTTCAACGTCGATTTTGATTTCTTCAACCGCCTTCGTTTAATCGCAAATATACACACATACTTCAAAATAACCGTTTTCAACAGCAAGAATACCCCTCAAAAAATCGACGTTACATCGTTTTTGTAAAAATTGAAACATATCTTTCAATATAAAATATGCGTATATAATCTAAAATAAATATATAAAATATCATTTAAATCTATGATTTGTAAAATTATAACGTCGGTTTTTCGACATTCAAACTCGAAAATACGAGCTAAAAAGTTTTCGTCAAATCGTTTTCAAACGCTTTTTTTCATTGGACATTTCCCCTATGCAAAACTACTTCCTTTTATGGTAATGTTTGGGGCCCTCTTTGAAAACACAGTAAAGGGGTAGGTACGATGAAGTCGGTTCGAAAAAACGCACGTCCCGATGCAACGTCAATTTCGACGTCGATTTTGATTCCTTCAAACACCTTCGTTTAATCGCAATAACGTATGCATAATCCGAAATAATCGTTTACAACATCAATGTTGATTCTAAAAAAATCGACGTTACATCGTTTTTGTAAAAATTAAAACATATCTTTCAATATAAAATATACGTATATAATCTAAAACAAACACACCAAATACCATCAAAATCTGTTATTTTAAAAATCAAATAGTCGGTTTTTCGACATTCAAACTCGAAAATACGAGCTAAAATTTTTTCCTCAAATCGTTTTCAGGTACTTTTTTTCAGTGGTAACTTCCCCTATGCAAAACTACTTCCTTTTATGGTAATGTTTGGAGGCCTCTTTAAAAACACAGTAAAGGGGTAGGTACGATGGAGTCGGTTCGAAAAAACGTGTGTCCCGATGCAACGTTAATTTCAACGTCGATTTTGATTTCTTCAAACGCCATCGTTTAATCGCAAATATACGCACATAATTCAAAATAACCGTTTTCAACAGCAAGAATAACCCTCAAAAAATCGACGTTACATCGTTTTTTTAAAAAATGAATCATATCTTTCAATATAACATATACGTATATAATCTAAAATAAATACAACACATACCATCAAAATCTGTTATTTTAAAAATCAAATAGTCGGTTTTTTCGACATTCAAACTCGAAAATACGAGCTAAAAATTTTTTGTCAAATCGTTTTCAGACGCTTTTTTTCATTGGACATTTCCCCTATGTAAAACTACTTCCTTTTATGGTAATGTTTGGGACCCTCTTTGAAAACACAGTAAAGGGACAGGTACGATGAAGTCGGTTCGAAAAAACGTGTGTCCCGATGCAACGTTAATTTCAACGTCGATTTTGATTTCTTCAAACGCCATCGTTTAATCGCAAATATACGCATATGATTCAAAATAACCGTTTACAACAGCAAGAATACCCCTCAAAAAATCGACGTTACATCGTTTTTGTAAAAATTAAAACATATCTTTCAATATAAAATATACGTATATAATCTAAAATAAACACATCAAATACCATCGAAATCTGTTATTTTAAAAATCGAATAGTCGGTTTTTCGACATTCGAACTCGAAAATACGAGCTAAAATTTTTTCCTCAAATCGTTTTCAGACACTTTTTTCCATTGGACATTTCCCCCTATGAAAAACTACTTCCTTTTATGGTAATGTTTGGAGGCCTCTTTGAAAACACAGTGAAGGGGTAGGTACGATGGAGTCGGTTCGAAAAAACGCGTGTCCCGATGCAACGTCGATTTCGACGTCGATTTCGATTTCTTCAAACGCCATCGTTTAATCGCAATAATGCGTATAAAATATAAAATAACGGTTTAAAATAACGAGGAAATCCCTCAAAAAATCGACGTTACATCATTTTTATAAAAATTGAAACATACCTTTCAATATAACATATACGTATATAATCTAAAATAAATACATCAAATACCATCAAAATCTGTTATTTTAAAAAACAAATAGTCGGTTTTTCGACATTC
>Ga0208089_1000002_pt1 | contig 97308 bp, 99 predicted proteins | sample LakMenEpi29Jun12_FD_150744 | JGI IMG/M metagenome (GOLD analysis project Ga0208089, IMG submission 150744) | Freshwater microbial communities from Lake Mendota, WI - 29JUN2012 deep hole epilimnion (SPAdes) | ecosystem: Environmental > Aquatic > Freshwater > Lake > Epilimnion/Euphotic zone ... | reverse complement strand
TCACACATTGTGATGATACAGCTGAGCAGCCGGGGGTTGTATTGTTCTTTACAGGTTTCATCCTTATAGTGTCTTTATATGCTCGGTAATTTTGTTTAAAGAACAACAAGAACTTGCAAGCTTCATTTCATTTCTGTCTAGTTCGAGTGATCTTTTGTAGACTTCTCTAATGTCAGCAAGATGATCTATCTCTAAAGGTTTAGGGCAGGATTTAATACCATAACGCTTTGCTTTGAATGCTTTGTAAGTAGCATCAGCAAACAGACCGTCAATATGTTCTAATACCTCGCTCATTTTGTTTTTAAAGATTCTTCATATTGCGCAATACATTGAGAGCAACATTTTGTTCCATCAGATGCTGTTTTTACTTGGCATCCACAAGTAATTTTAGTTCCACAATTTGTACAAGTGTTGGTACTCATATTCTTTGGTTTTAGTGACAGTTACAACTTCTTGTATAGGGTGTTCCGCATGAAATGCAACAACCGCTATGATATTTATTTAAAAGCTTTTCAGCATATGTCATCATATCAATTGCTTGTGCAGGTGCATGACATTGTTCAGCTTTAGCTTTTGCACCATCTAAATACAACTTAATGTATCTTAAATCGTGAAGTTTTTTGTGGAGTTCTGCAGTAGGTTCGCATTTCTCCAATTGAAGTCTACAAAGTTCAGCTGCATATGCATTCATAATCTTTGTAGTTCTTAAATGATAATATTCAACGAAAACTTTTTCGTTAGGACTTATAGAATATCTAATCTTATAAAGTCCATCGGGTAACCCGATGAGATTTTCTGACTGAGGATGCTGTAATCCTAAATCAATAGCACTAATATTTTTAGAAAATCCTTGCGTAAGACCTTCGGTAATAAACACAGGTTCCTGAAATCCGGGAAGATAAATATCCAGACGAGGACATTCTACAGGCAATCCGGTACCATATACTGACGCATCAACAATGCGCAGTATCGTTGGAACTGCTGTATCTGGGATATCTAATGCTAAATAATGTTTGATTGCCATAACATGTACCTCTACAATAAAATTTACAAAAAAGTCTCCATAAAGCAAAAAAGGAGAGGAGAGTTTTTTGCTCTCGCTCTCCCTTTTGCTTAGGTTATATGTTTACCTTAGAGTGTCTCTAGAGCAACACTATTACCAGCAGCAGCAAGAGCTGCGTCGATAAATGTTTCAAAGTCAGCATCAGGAGCAGAAACAACTACTTTAATCAAGTATTGATCAGCATCCATCATACCGCTAGGATTGCTAGAACGAGGTACACTGTGAAGGATGTAGTAAGCACCATAAGATGCAGTACGGCTGATGCTACCCAAAGTGGTATCATCAAGAACTTCACGCAAACGAGCATCAGTTTGGAAAGGCTCTTGCTCGTAACGCTTGCTAAGGATAAGTTCACGAAGAACAGTCTCACCAAAACCTTTACCTTGAGCAGCAGCTTGTACTTGTGCAACTGAGAAACAGTTACTAGCGCAAGGATCACCATTATCTTCCAAAGCAGAAGCGTAGATTTGAATAGGCTCAAGTTCTACATGATCCATTGGAGAGAAAGAACAGTCACCAAATTTGGTATCTACATAAGCTCCAGTCAATCGCAACTTAGCAGCTTTTTCAGCAGCAGGAAGTGCAATCCAAGCAGAAGTTTTAGTAGTAGAAGTTCCAGTTACAACACCTTGTGCGTTCTTAGTGATGTACAATACAGCAGCAGAAATGAATTTGCTCAAGATAGGATCAGCAGCGATCTCAGCTTTCCAAGCTTCAAATACAGTCTCAACACCTACAGGAGTGTTAGATGAATCGCAACATCCAGTGTAGCTATCCAAAGTCTTGTAGACATTGTGAGTCAAGAAACGAAGAGCGGGTGAACCTTTTACATCCAAGCGAAGACGTACAGTCTTTTCGCAAGGGATAGTGCAATAATCATCTTCACCAACAGTGATGATTTGATTTACAGGAGCTGCAGGAGCAACATAGTAAAACTTGCTAACAAATTTAGGATTAATACCTTTAGTCTTAACAGACTCTTTGTAACCTCCGTGGAAAGGTCCGATCTTGTCGGAAGTGTGGAAGCTACCTTGAGCAAGGTAAAACAATTTGGTAGCAGGAGCTGCAGTCAGGTCCTGAATAGCATTGGTCTTAGCGTCAATTACAGACACTTTACCAGGGTGAGATTCCAAAGTCACAACGTGCTCGGAAGTGCTCGAACTTTTCAATCCGTTAGTACCAACTAGTACCTTCTGGAATGCATGGGGAAAGTAAGCCATTTTTTAAAAGATTTAGGGTTAAAAGATTATTTTAGAAATTTTAGTTTGTAGAGTGTTTGCGCAGTCAGTTGTGCTATTTCATCAATCTGATTTTGCACCCACCCTTCACTATATAATATACGCTTTTCTTCCAACATATTGTAGAACTCTGTTAAAATTTCTACAGAACTTGTTGGTTGAGTTGAAGTTGGGATTGTAATTTCTTGCAATCCATGAATACCTTGAATACCTTCTGCTAAACCATCAATTAGATCTAACAATGCAGTATAAAACTCATCTAATGCTTTATGCTCTGAATAACTTCTTGTTGAAAGATGAATAAGATGAATCTGATCTCTTACACCAAATAAGTTTCCCAGGAATTCAGCATATGAGCTTGATGGTCTTTTAATAGTCCTTTGTATCATTACGAGTTATTTTGTGCGTTTGATTTATTACGCTGATACTGACTAAAGTTTTCAATGTCGCCGGCAAGGATTGCAACTGCTTCATCGATAATGATTTCAACAATATCGTCCTTAAACTCTGATTCTACATTTGTACCAACTGCTCCTGTTGAAATGTTAACGCATCCGTCAAAATTTATAGGTCTTGGTAATCTGTAGTAAGTAAGAGTTGTTTTCTCAATATTGAATGTTTTATCAGTATAAATTCTGCATCTATTGTTTCCCATAGTACAGAAAGTTTCACCCCATTCAAATGACGGTTTTCTAAACGCATCATAGAGAAGATTGTCAACATCTCCAACTTCAGCTAAATAAACAACAACAGGTCTAGATGGGCAGCATTCGTCTTTAGCGATTGCAGTCATTCTCTTGAAATACAAATAGTTTGCAGGAAGCTTGTCTGTTTCAAAATATGTTTCATATCCTGAACCCGGTAGCACTGCTTCACTTACAAGAATTTGAAGATCATCAATCATAATTTTTGATGCTTCATCACCCTGCTTGCGAATATTTGTACCTGCAACTTGTCTACGTACCCACTCTAGCTGAGCTTTGTTGAAAGCTTCAACAATCTGCCAGCATTCCAAGTTGTCATAATCAAGAGAAGCTAGTTTATTTAACCGCTCCTTAAACTTGATTTGTAACAGGTTGTTGTTCATTTAGTTATCAGTATTTAGCTATTCCAATATTTTTCTACAGTTCTTGTGAGATCGGCAAGAATTTCTTCATTCAAAGGATTCTTTAGATACTCAACAATTTCAGAAGGATTTTTACCCAACATTGTACTACTACTCATATGGTAAATATATCCGTCAGCTCTTGTCGCAAGAAGCTTATAGAAAGTTCCATCTTTTACAATTGAACGCAGCTTGAGTGTTTCCATATCCAAACTGCAGATTTCTAAGAAGCGTTCTGCTGTTTTACGCTTATCTCTATCAACCGATTCACCATTGATGTATTTATCCATATTATCATACATCACATCAATTGGTGTGCTCTTGCGATATTGAGTAGAACTTGCATCTACAACCTTACATACATAGAACAATTTATTAGCGTTCTTGTCATAAAGTTTTTGAAGTTCTGAAAGCGCTTTATTTCTAAGTTTTTTAACCTCAGTTTTAATAGCTGCAGTCTCTTCATATTTATCTAAGTAAAACTTAGGAGGAACTGCTCTATTTCTAGCATCATCAAGACTTTTTGCAATGATTGAAAAACCACCAGCTTCAATAGCTCTAAGTTTAATCAAATCGTAAGCATCTTTAGCAGGATCTAAGAACATTGGTTCATTTCCGCAACGAAGAACAATTTTACTCCAGAAATCGTCATTGTTAGGTTTCAAGAGTTTTACTTTGTTCCAGAACTCTTTGTCATCAGGATCTACTTCATTAGAAGCAAGTTCTCTTTCAAGACTACTTACAATCTTTCTAATCTCTTTGATTGCAGCATTTCTTTCGTCTTCATCCAATCTCTTCAGTTCCGGAGCAAATTCATTAAGACCTGTTACATAACGTTTGATTCCGTTGTTTTCCAAACATGCTAACTGTTCTTCATGGAATACTCCTTCAAACAGTGACATGTTGTAACGTTCTAGACCCATATTAGATGAGCCATTGTCTACGTAAGGTCGAATAGCAATCGTGCTACTTCTCTTCAGAGAATTGTGTTTCTCAATCATTGTTTCCATACTTGGTTTTTGTTGGTTTATGTTTTTGCAACTATTAGTTTAAAGCTTCTGAACCACGTCAAGGTTGTTACATCTCAGAAGAAACCTGGGTTGCCCCAGGTGAGTCGGAATTAACCGACATCGAGGAGGTGGAAGATTATAAAAGCAAAACTGGGGGAATGGTTACCCCCAGATTTACTATAGGTTTAGGTTAGAAAGAACCACCAGTGATTGGGTTTCTCATAACGATTTTCAACACTTTGGTCGGGTCTTTTACCCACAAAGCAGGCATCGTTTGAGTCATGAACACACGGTATCCGTTAAAGTTTCCGCTAGAAGAGAAACCTTGAGTACGTCCCATGTAGTCCATAGTACCGTTCTGATAGAACCACTTCAACTCGTTATCCCACTGCAACTTCAACAAGAAGATATTGTCGTTAGTGTTATCAGTGATATCGAATACGATAAAGTTGTAGCTAGACAGAGGGAAACCATCGATAATTGGGTTTTCAATATCGTTAGTGTGAACGTTGTCAAATGCAGGGTTCAACACAAACTTAACGTTTGCCAAGAAAGGAATGGTGTAGCTAGTGAAAGCGAATCCGAAGTTCAGATCCATTCCTTGACCAGTGATAGCACCGATGTCAGCAGCTTGTACTACAAGACCTGCACCCAATGCTTCCTTCTTGATAGCTTCGTTAACCATCTTCATACCAGCCATACCAGTTTGAACGATGATCTGACGCTTAGGATCTGGTCCTTTAAATTCAACTTTACCATTGTAGAAGTTGAAAATTTCGCTACGGAAAAGCTCAAGGTTGAAAGAACCTTTGTTGTAGATACGCTTGAAAGAGTTATCCAACTGCTTCCAAAGACCCACAGACAAACGGATATCATCCGGACCATCTTGCTTAACGCGACCACCTTGTCCCCACATCAAGTAGGTTTCAATGTCAGTTGCAATTTTAGTCAAGTGAGCTGCTTCAAGGTTGGTAACGAAAGAGCGAGACAAAGTACCGCTTTCGTAAGCACGCTTGATGTAGTCTTTACCCATTTTAGCAACCATAGCGTCGATAGAAGTGATCGCAGGATCAATGTTCTTATCGAAAGAACGCCAGATTTCAGTTACAGGTACGCTACCATCAGCATTCATACCACCTTTCATCATCAAGTCTGCACGGCTAGATACACTGTAGTGTACGTGAGCTTCAGCACCACCTACGTAGTTGTAGAACTCACGGAAACCAGCGCTCAATTCACCGATGTCAGAGAAACGCTCACCATACTCACCACGAGCAGAACCTTTACGGAAAAGCTTGGTACCAGGCTTAACAAAGTTTTTGTCAAGACCTTTCTGGTTGTCGTTGTTTACAAGCTGAACAGTGTAAAGGAAACCGTCACCAGTAGGAAGAATGTCTTCAGCGGTAACGTACATTTCAGCACCGTTGTACTTGTCATAAGTGATGATATCACCATGACCGAAAGAACGCTTGTTAATTTTGATTTTGAAAGTGGTACCATCTTTACCAACATTTGCAGAAGCGCCTGGTTCAGCGTCTTCAGTAATGTAAGGAAGATCTTGTACAATAGGTGTTTGCCATTTGTACTCACCACGAGGATTGTTTACGTTGATGGTATTTTTACCACCGAAAGATGCCATCTGATAAAGAGGCATTTCTACCTTCTGTGTCATTGCCCACAAGTCTACAGGACCCAAATCCATGGGTTCAGAGCTTTTAAGCATGTTCACAAGATGGTAGCTGTCCACATGAGAGCTAACTTTGTAGCTAGTGTCTCTCAGGAATAGACCATTGTTAAGAACAGGTGTACTCATTTTTGAAAGGGTTTAGGATTAAATGATATTTGTTAATGGTTTAACTTCTTCTGAATATATTTGACGGACGAGGTATTTTTCTTCCGACTTTTTCTTCTTTGTCGTCAGCTGCTGTTCCTGCAATTTTTCGTGCTTCTTCAGTTTTCAGCTTACGAACTGTGTCTTGTGTTGCCTGGTTCTTTGCTTGTTGACGAATCTGATCTTTATATGCATCAGGATCTGCTAACAACCAAAGTGCTTCAGCAACTAAATCATATCTGGGTTCTTGGAACTGATACTTCTCAAGAAGATGTCCCAGTAGATTTGTTTGCTTACCCGACATTGACTGATATTTAGCGTCAGTTAATTCTGAGAACAAGAATGTTTGAACGCGTTTGTCAATTTTTACACCGTTCAACTCACCAACTTTAAGCGTTTCGTATACATTATTCATGTAATCACGAGCAGCTTTTTCTTGTTGTTTCTTGTATTGCTCTTGACGCTGAATCTGCTCTTCAAGAATTTCTTCTTGCATTTTCTCAAGTTTGGGTTTGAAACTACCAGCTTTCTTTTCAAGTGTTCCAAAGTCTTCCCATTCCTTAATTTGCTCTTCAATATCTGTGTCGCTACCAAAACTGGTTGCTCTCAAATATTGACGTACCACATGGTGAGCATCTGCTTCAGGATCAAAAGACTTAGTCTCTTCAACTTGAGCAAGAGCACGGAACAAACCTTTAATATCTGTTCCACCATTTGCTACGTAACGAGCTGCATATTGCAGTTCATCGGGTAGTGATTCAAAGAACTCTTTAGGAGTTTGGTCTCTAATCGCTTGTTCGCGTTCTTGGAAGTTTGCTTCTAACAGCTCTTTCCAGTCTTTCATAGAGTACTCCTCTAGTTTTTTATCATCTTCAAAGGGGATAATAAGACCCTCTTCAATCAACTTAGCGAATGTTTCAACCATTCCGCTTTTGTCAACTTTTTTCCTTCCTGCTTTAGAAGACAATTCATCATCGTCATCATCTCCAGTTGGATTAAGATCGTCTAATACATCATCTGTATTAATTGGATCTTTTTTATCATCTGCTGCTTGATCTTTTTTATCATCAGCAGTGTCATCTTTTTTTTCATCATCATCTTCAAGAAAACTCATATCAACTGCTGCGTTTCTTGAAAAGAGACTTGGTTTTTTTGTGTCGCTCTTTCCGTCTCCGATTACTACATCATCTGCACTAGGCATAGGTAGAAAATCATCAATGTCAGAGAGCGTTACAGATTCTACTTGCGTAGACTGGTTTTTTTCTGTAGCCATAATTTAAGTGTTGGTTTCTTTGTTGTTCTACATTAATAATCTACACATTATTATTTATTTCTAAACTTTCAAAAGTTAGTTTATGAAATATATGTGTGACATTTTTCGGATTATATCGCTAACAAGTTTTCAGGATTTTATCAATCTTTTTTGTCGTAGCGATTTTTGTTAGTGCGGGCAACTTCTACTTGCTTTTGAGCAATCTCTTTGCGTGCTTGAAGTTCTTGTCTTTGAAGATCAATTTTCTGTTGATCCATTGCATTTTTAGCAACAGAAGCTTCACGACGCATGTTTAGTTCTTGATCAGCGCGATCTTTTTTATCTAAATAATCTAAAGTATCTCTAAAATCAGACTGACTATTTTTATCAAGATCTACCATAGCACCGTATCCAGCTGATCTAATTTCCGCAACACGGACATCATTATCTCTTTCAAGTTGTGCTTGCTCTGCTTTAAACTGCTGTTCAGCCATCAAGCGTTTATCAAGACCTTCTTGCTTCATCTTCTCAACTTCCTGCATTTGTGCAAGTTCGTCTTGCTTAGCTTTAGTTGCTTTCTCTTCAATACCTTTCAATGTATGACTGATTTCTGCAAGAGAATCTGCTTGAACAAGTTTTCCAAGATCATAGATTGATGCCCCGGATGTATTGTTACTTAATGCAAGTTGACGGATCTGCTCCATGATTTGTTTTTGGTTGACTTTAGTTGTCACAAAAATGTTCAAATCACGAGCAAGCATTTCTGTACCACTCATTTCAAAATTCACCTTTTCATCCATACCAGTCATGTACTGAAGACGTACAGAAGGTTTATGTGAATGATAATACTGAGCAAGGTCAGTTCTCATTTGGTGAACTCTTGGCATCAAATATTCTGAATGCTGAATAAAGTATGTCTCTGTTTGAGAGTAAGAGTTATTTACAGCTTGCTGGATACCTTGAGCAGTTTCTTGAGCATTAACAGCACCAAGACGTTGTGGTGAAATACCAATAGTTTCAAAAGCTTGTTGTTTAAAGTAATTTGCCAGTTGAATTCTAGACATTAGACGCTGCGTCTGTTCAAGATTCAACACCTGATAATGCTGGAAATTAAGTGCATTTTCAGTATTTGTTATTGAAGTATCCAAAGGCAACATTTGGAATGACTTCATTGCTACATATGCTTTAGCAAAGTTATTCTGTCCCCAGTCTTCACCCATTGACTGACGCGGTAAAGCGTTTTGGTCCAGCATGATTACTGTACCCAATTCATCAATCAATATGTCAGCAATCTGGTTATTGACAAGATTATAACCAATTTGAAAAGGTTTCATCTTGTCTACAAGAGCTACCGATCTTGTATTACGATCAGAGAATACAGAACCTTCTACTGGTAGTTTACAACCATAAGGAGTAAAATCACCCTTGAATTGGAAACGTACAGGTTTGACATTCAAATAAATAGGAGCTAGTCCCGTTGCATCCGCATTACCGTAGAAAGTATGTCGGTTTGGTCCTATCTTAAGTCCACCCCAAACTTCATTAATCCATATCCATTCTACATGTTCACCATAGATAAGATTATCTGCAGTCTTTCTTTTAATAACCGATGTGTCATAAATCGGTTTATTAGTTACTTTGAAGTTCTCATCAACAATCATTCTGATCTCGCTTCCGTCATCTTCAATACGTGTAAGATAACCAAGCATTCTCTGAGACTTCCAATATACTGTTGTAACTCTAAGTAAATTAGTTGTACCGTAATCATAAAGGTCTTCTGATTCTTCTAGGATTTGCGTAATAACATCGTCTCCCTGACCCAGGAATCTGTCATTTACACTAACAAATTGTCTGTATCCTAAAGATGGACCTTCTGTATTCCATTTATGAGATCTAGTAGCATCGTAAAAAGTACCGTCATTCTGATATCCTGAAATAGCATATCCTGCAGCTTTTACAGGATAAATAGCTTCTAGAGAACGAAGTTGCTCTTCTGTCATCATATAACCATACTTGTCAATGATATCAGAAGGACTCATTAAGTCAACTTTACCAGCCCAGTTACCTTGTGAGATGTAACGTACTTCTGGAGACTTGTGATAAAAAGTCAACACAGGATTCCACAATTCAATCTCGTAGTCATCCTCATTCATCTTGAAATGCCAGAATTCTCTGTCAGTAATCAGCATATCTTTAAATGCCATGTTTTCAAGTTCTTTTAACTTGAAACGCTCTTCATCTACAAGATGTTGGTGCATTGCCCACTGCTCAATCATAGAGCGGTAATCCTTTTTAAAATATGCTTCAATTTCAGGAAGCGACTTAAGATTCTCAGGATTTAATGCTTGCTGTGCTTCTTCTGAATCCATCTGCATACCTTGCGCCATCAACATCTCCATCATCTTAGCTTCAGCATGCGCTAAAAGATATTGCTCTACCATAAGACGTTTTTCTTCAAGCATCTCATTGTAGGATATCTCATCTACAGCACGGTACATTATACGGTCATTGCGTTTAGCAAACTCACCGGATAATACATTAATTACGTTAGGGATAATTGGGAAAAACTTTAACTCTAATGCAGAGTCATCAGTCTTTGTCAGAATATTGATAAGGTCAGCTTGCTCGTTATCTTCCTCAATAATGTAATCTGTTTTGTCAATTACACCATTAGCAAGCTTATAGTTTTTAAGAAGTTTTCTGGCGTTTCTGCGTATTTGCTTCAGTCCCTGCATTTCATACCAGTCCATATTCCACGCACCCCATTCCTCAGTTTTCTCTTTGGTAGGTAAAAATTGGATAGGTTGAGTAATTGTACCCAACCGATTATACTCAGCTTTTGCGCCGTTTTTTATCTGTAATGCATTAAATATTTGCATCTTTCATAGGATTAATGTCTATTATCGAAAGTTCTTAAACGGGTTCCTAGGCTTTCCTGAACTAATACTTACGTTTTTGGAACCTCCAATATGCCTAAAGGGACTCATTTTTAAGTTACTAATTTTAGGTGAGTTCTCCAAATTAGCATTTTCATATTCCGTCTTTCTGGCGTACCCCCGATTAGAATGCTGAATTTTGGAAAAAGCAACTAATGCCGCAAAGCTTACCAGACGGTCAACGTTAAGTCCATCACGGTATGCTTGCATTTCTTTTAACAACATGGGATCTGGTATTCTTTCTACCCCATATACTGTTTTTACAATTTCACCATCGCTCTTGGTCACGTGATCAAGTTCCTCTGTTAGAAACGAAACAGCATAACTAAGCAAGTGTGTTTTAAAAATAGAACCTACGTTTCTCCAACCGTATTCTTGAAAGACATTTGTGTTAGCTCCAAGGTCTTTAAGAAACAATATTTGATTTTTAGGTACCAGGTATCGTTGTTTTTTTCTAGCAATCATGTGTTGAATAAACAATGAAATGTTATTCTCGACAATTGTCCACGCATTATACCACTCAATTATTAGTTCAAGACGTTCGTGTGTTTTATTAAGGTCATCAAAACGACCGCACCATACAGCTACTATCTTGTCTTTTTCTATATGACTTTCTACACTTCCGTCGTTTTTCTTTTTTGTAATTTCAACCGGTGTCTTGTAAACTACAATTGAGCATAATGAATCTGATGTTGTTGTTTTACCTTCAGACACCGGGTCAACAGAAGCGTAGTACATACCAAATGTAGGTTCTGCTACAGGTCTTTCGTAAACGACTATTGTACCCTCTTTGTCAGTAGTTTTAGGAGATATAGGAAACTCTGAAATAGGAAGCTTCTTTGATTCTCTAGCTGCAACTTTACCATTCTCATCACGATACAGATCTACATATTCTGTATAATATTCACGATCTTCAATTCTTCTTAACTGCGCACTGACAAGATGCAACGGAAACATTGATACTTTTCTATTAGCAAAAGCTTCTTCAATGTTAATCGGTTTCTGAGAAATACGAAGTTGGTAGTCTTGCGATTTAAGTTTTTTCTTCCAGTCAATTCTTTCTTCAAGAATCATCTGTAAAGCTTCTTCAACCAAAGAATTACCGTATTCATCAATACAAGGTAGCATTGACCATTGTTCAGGTATAAATAAACCACATTCAGCGTATTCACCATGTTCATTAAGAAGATTTGTACCTACAGCAAGAATATCTTTTGAGTCTGGTTGCAAAATCATTTCTTTCAGTGGTTCACACTGATCAAGGTCACCCACAGAACCAGCTGCAACAAACATACCTGTGTATATCATACCAGACTTTAATGCCGGTAGAAGATACTCAATAGTCTTATCCATGTTCGGTGCAATACCTGCTTCCTCATGAAAGAACAGATTACAAGGACCACCGACACCATTTGTAGGATCTTTATCTAGAGATAAACCTATAATTACAGAATTTAAACCTACGTCTTTTTTTCTTCCTCCAGCATTTACTTCAATTTTCTGCTGCCAGTTAAGAATCTTATCGGGATTACAAGGTCTGTACCAAGCGGTATGCTGATTAAGAAAGTTTCTGTATTCTTCCATAAATCTCCATGTACCCTTCTCATTGATATAATCTTTTAAAGACCCTGCCATTTTATTAATAGAACCTTCTTCAAACCAGAAGTTATTAATCATTTTTGCAGCATGGTAGTATGAAGACGCAATCTGACGTTTCTTTAGAATTGCAACATGTTTGTAACTATACTTAGCAATATCTTCATACAATGCCATATGATACTGCGCATCCCTTACATCTGGGAAAGTAAACTTACCTTGCTCCTTGTTGTAGATGGGTAGAAAGTTTAACCACATGTAGTAGTCTCTTGTCAGATACCATGTCTTTCCAAGAGGACTTTTAAATATTACACCCTTTCTACATTTCTCTTTTTCAAAGTTCCAATAATCTATAAAGTCTTTGCTTCTAAAAGGTGCAGCGCAGTAAATACGCTTTTCATTAAAATATTTAGCTTGATTATTAAATAACCTGGATGTTTCATCGAAACCATACTGACCCGGTTCCTTAAAAATGGATTTAAGAAACTCTACAAACTGTTCTCTTGTGGCATATGTAGTTATAGTCCATTCGCCAACAGCTGCATCATACGTGGGTATTTGTATGAAATTCTCCAATGTTATTCTGTTACAGCTAAATCAATTACACTTTCTATAGTATTGGGATCACCGTTTGATGTATTGATTACATAAATTAGAGTGTTTATATCTCTTGACTTTACAATTGGATATTTTGTTTCACCACCACTCCAATAGTTTGTATAATCTTCACGATGAATAATACACCAAAGACCTGTGTATGGATTCAAATGGAAAACCCAATTGTAGAATCCTTCGTTCACCTCTTTCATATCATTATTCTTTAAATCTTTATAGAAACTATAAAACCATACACCAGCGTTATAAAAAAACCCGGGTATGATTTCTAGATTTGTTTTTGCGTACATCTTAAAAGAAATCTCACAGAATAACCAACCAAGTTTATCTGTAAAATAATTTCTGATTTTAAACAAATAGGTCATCATGAGGATGTCTTTTATTTTTATTAATTGATCTGCGCAATAAAATATAAGCACCAAAAAATAGTCCCGATACGCAGTAAAAAATTAAATCCGTAATCCAATAGGAATTTGTCAAGTCCATTACTAGCTTGAATAAAGCGTCGAATCCAAATGGATTGAAAAACATAGCGATCATAAGTACTACTGTCGCCAACTTCTGTTTGTCTACTGTCACCTTCATTACTCATATTTATTGGGTTTCGTTATACTATTGGTCATATGCAAGTTGTTGACCACCTCTTGCAGTACCTTTCTGTTCTTCCATAAGATCTTTATATGCTCCTTTGAATGACATACGAATCTGCTCAAACTTTGCTGCTGCATTTACAAGAGAGTTGATATTACCATCACGACCATGCTCAATAGGTGTATTCTCCATATATCGAGCAAGTCTATCAAGCATTTGCTTTATACCCATGTATGCGCGATACGTAGGTGTCTCGTAAAGCTTTTCACAAAATTTTAATGCATCTCTAATTGTAGTATCTTCTGTAGAAAATTCAGCATTGACTTCACGTAAAATCAATTCTTCTTTATCATTTTCGACAATATCAAAAAAAGGATTTAGTTCTGGATTAGGACACGTCATATAAAACACATACGCATATACTGACAAATAATCTTCAGGATATTCGTCAAATATTTTCTTTAGAGTTTCCAATACAAAGCAATGCTCTGTGGGAACTACTGTACCATTCTGAACATCAAACAGCTTGACCATACTTCTTCATTAAAAGTTTTTCTTTATTTTCCTGGTAGTGTTTCAATAAACTTACCACCTCATCTTTCAAATAAGGTAGCCGATAAATAACAACTTCCTTTACTTTAGGATAACCCTTTTCATCATAAATAACAAGAGGAAATCCATTTTCATCTTTTTCATCACGCTCTTCAAAAAGAATATGATGAATTGTCAAATCACCCGCTTGCAATTTGGGATTATGCTTTAGTACAATATACATGTACAAAGAAAGTTGCAGGTTGTAATGATTAAGATTACAATCATCCAAATGTGAAACAGGGTATTCCATTTTTTGTGAAATACCCTCCCAGTTTCTGTAGCTTTCTTTTTTAATCTCTTTGTTTGTTTTGTAATCCGTGATATATACTTTTCCATTCGCAACTTCTACCAAATCACTTTGACCACATATACCTGCTGATTTTAAATAAACCATATGCTCAGGATAAATACCACCTGTAAGTTTTTGTTCGGGAGCAACCTTGTAACCGTTTGCATCTACAATAGGTGCATAAATTGGCAGCTCTGTATTATATCTAACAATAGTATTACAACCTAAAAGATCATCTTCTCTTTGTTTGTGATACCAGTTTCCTAGTCCTGTTGCTCTGTCAGCTTCTTTTTTCCAAATAGCTCGAATGTCTTCAGGACGCATACCATACCATTTACTTTTAGAATTTCTGGAAGATTTTTCAGAAATAGTTTTAGGGTCAAATGGTTGTTTGTAAAAACTTAAAAGTGTTGTAGCACTTACCCACTTTACAGATTCAGACTTATCTATTGAGTGATAAGAATGATCTGATTCGTTAAAATATATTTCCATAGGTCATTGGTTTTACATTCCTAATTTTTGCTCAAGCTTTTGAGCCTCTTCTTCAGTGAGTTCACTAGACCACTTAGATGCAGGACAACTGCTTGCTAAACTTCTGGTTTTAAAAAATAATTTGCATCCGCAAAGACTGCAACAAGGTTGCGTACCAGCAACTAAGCACTTGTCACCTTTGTTATCAATATGCTCGCATCCATTGCAAATACTCATACGTTCTTTTGCAATAGCTTCGACATCCTCTTTGGTAAATATTGAGTTCTTGATACCCTCAATAATTTCACCCTTGCTTTTCCAAATTCGAATTATGCTGTTCATAGTTTTTTCTTTGGTTTTTGATTTCAGCTTTTTCAGTTTCAAGTGTAGCAACTTTTTCTTTTAAGTCTAAAAGTTTATCAAGCTGATCGTACTTGTCTTTTAGAATGCTGTATTGCTGTAATGTTTTTGGTGCACCGATTGTTTCGATCAACCTCTGTAGTCTTGCTATTTTATTTTCCAAAGACCAAGGTTTTACAACAAATGTTCCCAGATTTGGAACTTGTATGTGTGTATGTGTGACTTGCGACATTTGATTATGCACATACTTCCAATATTGCACTATTACAGAATCAACAATTTCTTCGCTTACATTAAGCTTCTGTGCTGTCTTCTTTACTATTTGGTTTCTCTTGGTTGGTCTCAACTGCTAAAAAATTATAGTTTAGTAAAATGTTTCCTTTTTTTGCAACATTTAATCCATCAATAAGTCTAATTACTTTCTTACCCTTACGTGATTTAATCACATAACCTCTCTTTTCAAGACTTACCATTCTGTTTCTTACGTTCTGTGAACGTACTTCTGGTTTTTCTGTATGCTTATATACAATACCTGCAGCACGATCACAGAACAAACGCAGTTCAATTGGACCCCATAAACCTAATAGTGTCAGCAGTTCCAAATCACTAGAAACAATGCTCTCTTTTTTAAAGAACATTACTTCTGTAATGATTTGGTACTTTACCAGATCGTAGTGATCTAGTCTTACCTTTTTTGTTATTTTGTTTACTTCCATTTTGGTTTTATTTCTTAATAATGTCAGTGAGCGAGTTTCACGCTCATCTCCTATAATCCAGTTATATCTGCGGATACAACTGTAACCCTTGCCACCTAAGGGATAGGCGTGCTTTTTTTACGCTTGCACCAACACGACATTGACTATGTTTACTGATTTTTCATAAGGTGGGAGTCCTGACTACCCACAAGTCTAACGCATGTCCCTTTTCACCCATAATCCAAGTAGATGATCAGTCTACCTGTAATGATTAGCTGGATTGACTACCAGCACCTGCTGCGGAGATCAGTATGTATATTCTTCGCAGGACCCCAGAGCTTATTGGTTACGCTACCTTTAAGTTGAGTGGTTTTATCCTCCATGCCTGACAACGTGCGTCCCAGTGCTTTGCAGAACGGTAACACTACATTAACCCCTCTCAAGAGTTTGTTCAGTCACAAATGAAAATCAGATTTCTCAAAGAACGATTTGTTGCGGGGGTGAGATTCGAACTCACGTAGTTTGGCTTATGAGACCAAGCTGGAACCAACTCCAGTCTACCCCGCCTTTAGTTACCAGACAATTGCAATGTCTCTTTCAGCAATCATCAAACGTGTTTCACCTTCTACTTCAATAATCTCAGTATTTTGAAGAATAATTGCAGGGATATACACTTTGTCACCTGGTTTTACCAGTGACACTTCTTCTCCAACAGCATACACTTCAAGAGCTGTCCACTGCTTCATCATGTCTTTCTCAAGCTGAGCCTCTCCTTCAGGAGTTAATACGATCTTAGAGTCCGGTTTTACCGGTTTTTTCAAAAGAATTCTTGTTCCTACTAGTTTCATAATTTATTGGTTTATAATTGTTTAGAGCCACCAGTAGGAATCGAACCCACAACCTACTGAGTACAAATCAGTTGCTCTACCAGATTGAGCTATGGTGGCAAGACCTAATCAGTTTTCTTTCTTTGTTGGTTTTTCTTGTTAGAAAACTTTTCAAAACCACGGTTATCGTAGTTCCTTTCCTCGATGTCTTCAATCCAACGGTTTCGCTTAGGTCCTCCTCGTTCTTTTCTCATACTGTTTCAACTTTGTTAATGGATAAACCCCCCGCAATCAAGCGGAGGGCTTATACCATAGGTTTTCACAGGTATTGGATTTCACTTTTACACTTGCACTTAACGGTCGCGTTTCAGAGTTCTTCCACCTCTCGACGCTGGTTCTTCATTAGGAGTAATATCATCATCCGTTTCACCTTCATCCTGTGAAGCCTGAATAGCATTCATAGTCATCACCGCATTCAAACGCTGTGCGTCAGCAATAGCTGTCTTACTATTCAGATCAGCTAACTGGTAACGCAAACTTGCAAGTTCAATCTGCGACTTATACCATGCTATAATTTCATCTCTTGTGGGTTCTTTGGGAACCTCTTGTTCAATATTTTCTTTTGTATCCATATTCTTGTTGGTTTAAGGTCTACAATACAAATATACTTAGAAAGTTTAAATTCTACAAATTTATTAGTATTTTTGTAGAGGTAGGGTTAAACTTTTGAAGTGTAATATGTCAGAAAAGTACACGTCGAGCTTGAAACTTAAGAAGATACGCGATATCTTACTTAAGAAGAGGTTTAAGTATCTCGATGATACCAAGACGGTAAAGGTCTATAAGAACAAAGAGTATAAGTTGTACAGAATGGATAATGTAGATATTATTACAGACACAAAAGATAACCGTCTAGGTATACTAATACAGGATATATGAAAGTCAGTAGAGAACTAGAATGGGAGGCATTACAAAAGGTTTGCTTACATGCTGAAAAACTAGCTGAGCAAAATGGTCTAACCCCTCAAAATACCGTTGTAGCAATGGTATCACCCGATTACAGTGCAACTGTTGCCATGCATGTTGCGCATCATCTGAGTAAAGATGGTGAAATGCTTGACATTATTCCCGTAGACATACCATATCCAGATCAAGATCCTGCAGAGTTTCAGGACAATTTCACACATGTAGTCTCTCACAAATTTGATAAGTATCAAAACGTCATTCTTGTAGAAGGCGGTGTTATTTCAGGTAAAACATTTGAATTCATAGATGCAGATCTCCGAGATAGGGGTCTGAACGTATTCTCTATTGCATTATTTGAGAATAATCATAGCACTTATTGGTCTGATATTGTGGGTTTCTACTATGACTGGAAAAAAGAACCCTTAGAATTTTATTGGGAAAGAGAAAACAAACATTGGAATTTTTGATATGGAAAAGAAAAAAGCAATATTCAAATTTAACGGTGGCAAAGGAGCTTTGCTTTGCAGTAAATGCAGTAAAATAATTAAAACAGGTAGTACTATGACTGAAGAAGAAATATTAGCAATGAAAGGTAAAGCATCGCTTGAAGCGCAATACTGCGAAGATTGTGGAGGAGTTAAGCCAGACGTTAAAATATTTTATTTAACTCGTGCTGAGGATAACAAGGTTATAGCCGGTTTGAGTTATAAGTTTGTAGAATGGAATGAAAACGGTACAGGTAAGGACTTACATGCTGAACCTCAAGTTGGATTTAGTTTTATCATGGACCCTAATCCTATAGATTTTACTTGGTTGACAACTAAGATTACAGAAATCGTAGAAGACAACGAAAAAGTTCTAAAATTCAAAACACAGAATTCTACATACACTTTAGAAAAATAAAATGATGACTGAAGAACAAATTCTCAAATACGGTGAAATACAGTATTTGAAAGGGAGAATAGATGAGCTTGAAAAAGCTGCGTGTATTGTTATGAGTACACAGTCTATTCGTAGAGTTGATGCAAGACTCGATAAGTATTATCGAAAACTCAAAGAGGTTGATGAGATTTCTTACTATTTACATTTTGTAGAATCCAAAAATGTTCGGCATAGTAAAGAAAAGAGTAAGAGACATGTTCAGGATCTTCTAAAAGAAGTGTTGGAGCATGTTACAGACATTGACCTTAAAATTAAAATTTCAGATCACATTAATAGGATTTCAGGATGAGAGAAGCAAACCGTACCCGTAAAAACGAGATTCGTTATAAAGTAGAATTAAACGAAGAGCAGAAAGAAGTAAAACGTTTAATTAGAGAAAACCAAGTTGTAGTCATTACAGGTAGAGCCGGTTGTGGTAAGTCGCTTGTCTCTGCACAAACTGCTTTAGATTTTCTGTTTAAAAAAGAATCAGAAAAGATTTTAGTTACAAGAGCGACTATTGAGGTAGGTAACTCTCTAGGTTTTCTACCTGGATCTCTTGATGAAAAGTTTAATCCTTATTTAGAAGCCTTTCAGGAGAACCTGCTAAAGTGTTATGATAGAGTAAGGATTGAAGAGCTGATTAAAGATAAGCTCATAGAAGCGATGCCTGTGCAGTTTATTCGCGGAAAGACTATAGATGACGTTCTTGTCGTAGAAGAAGCTCAGAACTTAAATAAACAGCAAATGCTGGCAATTCTTACTCGTCTTGGTAAGACTGGTAAGATCATCATTAACGGTGACAATGAGCAGAAGGATATTAAGGATGAATATAACGGATTAAGCTATGTTATTGAGCTGAGTAAAAAAATTGAAGAAATTAAGTGGATCAAGCTCAAGGTGAATCACAGATCGGATTTAGTTGGTAAAATTTTAGATTATGAGTACAAATGATAAAACTGAGCTAAGACACAAGCTCGCTAAACAAATTGTAGACATCTATCCAAAGATGTTTACATTCTGCGTAAGACTAAACTGCGAACCTGATCCATATGAAACATATGGTACGGGAATGGGTGTTGGTCTTGGATGGTACCCAATTATTAAAAAGCTTGTAGAGACAATCCATGAAAACGATACAATGCTTAATCTTGAACATGGTACTGACCATGTCACAAAAGTAACTCAGATTAAAGAAAAGTTTGGAGGACTGCGCTTTTACGTGACCGGTACCAGTGATAAGAACTGGAAAGCCATCGATGCAGCTGAAGAAGACTCATTCTATACTTGTGAAGAATGTGGTTCTAAACAAGATGTCGGTCGTTGGAATGACGGTTGGGTTTCAACCAAATGTAAAAAATGCGCAACTGAAGAGTTTGAAGAGCGCAAAGCAAAAGGTCAATGGGTAGAAGGCACCACTCTTGACGAAATATTTAAGACTTGGTCAGAGATATCTCAACCCGATGAGCACGAGTAACTAGGTTAGCTGCAAAGACAGCGACCATTTAAACCATGTGAGATCGAGATAGTAGTGGTTAAAACCTACTACTGTTTCGGTCTCTTTCTTTTTTACATATTTGTAGTCTTCTTCGTACCATACAGAAACAGCCGGAAGAATGTAGAACGTATTGTGATTTTCTAGAATAGTGAATCTTTTAAATAGTTTCATTTTCTTTGGTATTAAGTTTTTAATCCATCCACTTACCATGAGTTCTCAAATGCCAAAACCTGTGTTTGAGCACTTCAATAACTAATTGAAAAAAAGAATCTGCTTCATAGCTTCCAGCTGAGCATATTAGTTTGAATTTTGATTTCATTTCTCGTTGGTGTTAAAGGTTTTTTTTGTATTACTGTAATCAGGGTTACCGTAACCAGGGTTACGATAATTCATTTTCCTATAAATTGTTGGATTACTTTGGCAAAAACACTGATGTTTACCTCAAAGCCTTTGTGGTCCATAAAGAACTTGTAGTCATTGGGTACTGACGGGTCACTGTACCTGGTGCCTGTAGCAACACAGACAGCCTCCATCACCTCGTGACAGATAACACTGAATACATAAGAAGGATCAGACTGTAGAGTAGCTGTTCCAATTACAATCTCACTATCGGGGAAACTGAACGACCCACCCGCGTTATTCTTGTCGGTCCTCACCTTAAACGTATGAGATAGAATACTTATCTCCTTAGGGAATACAATCTTCATAGTACTACGTATTTGTCCAGTTTTTTGCATAATAAACTGGACAGGTTTATTGTGCACGCACCAGGACTCGAACCTGGAACCCTCAGCTTAGAAGGCTGATGCTCTATCCGGTTGAGCTATGCGTGCATGTCTACAAATATATAAAAATTCCTTGAAGTTCTACATGTTTCACGTGGAACGTCTACAAAATAACCAACATCTACAAAACTACCCCCATAGTTCCAACAGAGAAATGATACCCCCCGGTACCCAGTCGCATATGGGGGAGAGAGGATGAGGAGGGGTTAATAACAACCCCCCACCCAGCGCGCAAAGAGGTACCCACCCCCGCCTTGATTCAGCATGTAAAGCACGGATTATGTATCACTGGTACATCATTTCGGGAGTCAGTATCCTTGCTAAGTCGCTGCGAGAAGCGTATCGCTACTACAGAGACAACTGCAAGGAGAAAGGTGAGTAGGGATTACTCACGCCCGGCAGCACGACACAGGAGATACTAGACTACACATCTGGTATCTCCTTTATTACCGCTTTATGTGTAATACTCACCATCTCTAACAAGTAACATCAAAACCCTAAATATCATGAGAAATCTCAGAAATGTTGTACTACCTGTACAAGTCGTAGCACTCTTCGTGTTACCCGCAATCATGCTTACCATCATCATGTCCGCAATTGCTATCATGTTCATGGTATTAACGCCTCTTTCCTACTACGATATCACTACCAGTGTACCTGCAGGAATCTTCGGATTCATCGGTTACATCTGCATGGTCGTTGCTGTAGGAAACTTTATGTGGGACGAGTAATAACTCACCACCACATAGAATTACGATATACCCCGTTTCAGTGCTTAACAGAGCGTGCACTGTTACGGGGTTTAAACTTTCTACGCTCTAAAAAATCCCTAAAACCTGCAGGTGTATAGGCAACCTGTATTAAAGTCATGAGTAAATTAATGCTCTCCCCAGAAGTCTCTGACTTCAAAGAAGGTCTGTTCATCTTAACAGACGAGTCTGGTAATGCTGTACGTCGCTACGAAGATGACCCTGAGCAAGGGTTCATTGTCCTCAAGGATGTACAGTTTCGTGAAATCACCTTGCTTACTTCCACACGTCTCCAACTGAAGACACGTCAGGCGCTCTATGCAGGTCCTGTCGATGTGCTTGAGAAGAAGATTGCTATGTGGGAAAAAGCAGGTAAAATCCCAGGACGTATCCAATCACTGGATATCTTGGAAGGTGACCCAATCTTAGACAACCTGAAGAACCTCGACAGGTATGTTAAGCGTGCGGGTGAAGACGGACCAGTGCTTACCAAGGACGGTAAAAAGATTTACCACTTCCGTAAGTACACCGCAAACCCTGACGCTGTCGATATGCTCATCGAGCACGACAACAAAGCGGAAGTCACCACACACCGTGCTGCAGCGCGTCTTGCATCTGCAGACCTTGACGCTTAAGTCATCAATCCTCTGATAAGCAGGGTCATCCTTCGGGGTGACCTTGCTTTATTATTACTCACCATCTTAATATCCTAAAATAAATATCATGCGTATTAACCTCGCTTACTTCGAAACGTTACCTACCCTTGTCAATGGTAAGGTAATCGTACTGAACTGTCCTTACGGTAAACACATTGGTTCCGTTAACGGTAAATCAGTCTCTCTAATCACTGTTGGTAAATACACCACAGTACCTGACGGTGACATTAAAGCAGAGCACTACGACATCCTTCAAACCAGTCAATACACTATACTGGTAAACAGCAAGGACGGGTTCTACTTTAAAGTCGTAAAAGACTATTTGGATAATCAAGAAGTCTCTCACATAAGAGAACTATTATTCAAGTACTCTAATCCCGTAACCTACAGAGTCGGTGACAATGTCCATCTCAAGCATATGAATGGCATCTATAAAATCGACAGCATTCACGGTAGTTTCGTTAGCATCACTTGTCAAAAGTGGCAACGGTATCCTGAACAGTATTCCCGCTATAAGTTCATAACGCTTGACGACATCAAGTGTCTAGCAGGTGGAATACACAACTGGAACCGCTAAACGTTTAACACCTAAGCATGTGTCTAAACTGCTTTACTTTAAAAGAACAAAAACAATACTCACCACCGCAGTAAAGACACTACTGCAGTTTTTTGATCATCAGCATGACATGTCTGATATCCTGCAAATTCCGGTAGTTTTTGGTGGACTACTCGCAACCCTAACTTGCAACAAACAGCATAATCGCTGAAACAAAAACAGTACCCACCACCGCAATTAATCACTAACAAAACAATTTAAAAGTTCAATTATGAGCAAGAACATCAATCCCAATTTGAAGGTAGTCACTGAGTTGACTGCTTATGAGTCTGATCCTAACCAGGGTTGGGTCCGCATGGAAGAAACTTCTTACGTTGATAAGGAGATTTCCCCATTGCGCACTATCGCTGTAGCTGAGAAGCGCAGCTGTCTGTATTCCGGTTCCATGGAAGCATTGCAAGCAAAGCTTGCTGAATGGAAACGTCAGGGTGGTATTCCCGGTCGTATCCGTGTAGTAGAGATGGTAGAGTCTGATGCAAAGCAATTTGTCAAAGACATTACCACTCGTGAACCTAAAAAAGCTGGTGACACTGGTGTTATCTGCTGCTTGGGTGGCGAACCTATCTACCGATTCAGCGCTTATGATGCTACTGGTGAGAAGACAGATACACTGGTTATGCACGATAACGGTGACGCTATCCGAGCAATTAACGCTCAGCGTCGTCTAGAAACTGCTGACCTAGACGCATAAGACGTTATGCGCCTACTATATGGAGCTACAGTAACAGGTTAATCCCTGTTGCTGTACGCTCTGTGTAGTTTTTGTTTGAGTTAAGTTACAATATCCACGATAATAGAATAATTCCAGTGCGTGCGAGAGTGTGCACGATGGTGTGAGAACCACACCCCACACTATTCTTATCGCTTCAAAACTCTGATAAACACTACATTAGTTTCTCAGAACACGGATTAGATAGCTAACTCATTCTTAACGTCCGTATAGGAAGTAGTATATACTCTCTATATGATTAACTATATATTCTTTAATACGTTCTTTCTATCTATAGGGTTTTTTGTTAGGGATTCTCCCTTAGGTAGAGTTGTAACACCGGGGGTTGCATTAGTTGACGGGTGCTTACAGTGTCGCGTCTAGTAACCTTTGGGACCGCAAGGTCTCATAACGCAGGCTAAAATCGGTGTACCATAGAAAATCAATCTGGTCCAGAAGTATGCAGTATAAGTATTCAGGCTTGTAAACCCTGTTTATAAGTGTTAATACTTATGAGTCATCGTGTTGGTAATGATTATCTCTTTCTATGCTGTGGGTTCGAATCCCATCTTGCGTTCTAATTGTATGTGACCACGTAGAGTCTTTATCCACCCGTGATGCAGTAATGTAGGGTGGACATACAATTTTAAAATAAAACCAATCTAATATCTATATCATGAAAAAATCAACTACCCAGAATGTCCAAGACAATGACCGTCTCGCCATTCTATCCGTAACCCTATTTTTAATCGTAGTTATCAGCTGCATCTTAATTGAAAGGTTATGGTAATCAAGTTTAACTTCTACACAGTATTCTTCGGGCTGGTCCTTCTATATGGTGTCTTTCAATACGGAAGAGTCTATGACAAGGACCAACAACCCCAAATTACCGTTGACCAACCACAGTACAATCACATGGTTCAAGTGGATGACTGTACGATAGTCATGGATACCCTGGGAAATATCAATTCCATTTGGTATCAAGACAGACCGTACACCCTCGACACCGCAATCTTAGCTGATCTCTGATATGTTTATCATCGGTATTGTCATCATTATCCTACTTTACGCTATCCTTAAACAGATGCCAAAACAGTAGGTATGTTCGCACTGACGAACATGGTATCACATATGCGTACACATCTATGTAATGTATCTATATACATATATTCGTCCACGCGAACATAGTATGACCGCATACGCGAACATCAATCAACAGAAAAAGTGCTCCATATAAGTGCTTTACATAGCTATTCAATTTAAAAGGGGTTGTATGGAACCCCTTTTTCATTTTTAATCAAAATCCAATGGAAAAATCCCTTAAAAGAATGTGGGTGCTGAGAATTAATGCACTCAACAACGAAACAAAAGAGACTACTACAAACACTTTTGTATTCGAAGACGAACGTACTGCTAAAACATTTGCTATTACCGTCCAATTAGTCATTCATCCTGCGCCAAAATATGATTGCAAGGTTGAATTGACTGAAACAGATGTTGTGACACCAGAGAAGGTTTCCGAACTGCTATCTGATGTAGCTCATCTTGTAGACAAACTTGCAGATAAATTTTAAACCAATCCTTTATTCGTATGAAAAATCAATCAGTTTACCGCTATTGGACCAAACAGGAAGAAAAGACCATCATCAGTTGCATTAAAAACAACCCTGAGAATCTTTCTAAAGCTTTTGCTTGTGCTGCCGAAGTAATCAATCGTAGTACGCAGTCAGTATCTAACAGATACTACACGCACATCCGCAGTAAAAAAGCTATTTTCCAAACATCTTCAAGTAAAAGTGTTTTTGTAAACAGTAAAAATGTTTCACGACGCAAAAATCAAAGCAATGCTAGTCGTGTAGATGTTTTTGCAAGCATGTTTAAAATGCTTACCACAGATGAGAAGGCTCGTGTATTGATGAGTTTACTATAGTAGTTTATTATACGGTGGGTATTACCCTTAAAGAACAGAACATGGTATTTAGGAGTCATTATGTTATTTGCTGTCGCCGTATTTTAAACTTTTAATAATTAAATCCTATGAGTTTATCTTATTCTAACCGCAAAAAATACGTTAGTCTTCTACTTACATACAGAAAGTTTAAAAAGATGTGTAGCTCATGGTTGTTTCCTCCGCATGAAGATCCAATTCATTTTGAAATATGGGTTATTGATCATCTAAATAGGAAGTCAAGCATCTATGCATTTGCTACAATGAAAGAAGCATTAAACTTTGTAAGCTTTGATGATCGTTTAAATACAGACATAGAGTATCTGTTTGTAAGACGTGTTAAACATAAGTGCGATACCCTTCGTCTTAACGTACATCCAGTAAAAAATTCCATCCATAAACCCTACGATCAACTATGCTTAGATCAGAAGCCTACATGATTATGCGTTATGCTGACGCAAGAGAAACAGAAACACACTGGCATACTCCAGAGAATTATGTTCAGTACAAAAATGAAGATGTTGAATACACAACTGACCAAATTGCTGTAGTACAGAATCTTTTTGAAAACACTATCCACATACACCCAATTGAAGGCGGAGTAGCTATGAAAGATATCTTTCTTACTAGCTTTCCTTTAAAAGATGTTTTTTCAGAAGATGAAACTGTTGCAAAAGCAATTGAAAAGTACTATAGACAACGTTTTCACTTCTTTGATTTATTAGATCCAGAAGACACTTATCATCATTTTATTTAAAAAACCATTTTATGGGTAGAATGAAAGAAATCTACGGTGAAATGTTAGAAAAAGGAGAAATATTTCCTACTATAACAGAACCTGTAGTAATGAAAATCTATGCGTCTTTTACTTATAAAGACCAAAATTATCTTGTCATGGGTGACTCTTTTGATGACATCCGTGAGAAAATCGCTTACCGTTTTGGAACAGATACAGATAAAGTAGAAATAACCGAAGAATATTCTAGTAATGACAATGCATTTGGTGCATATGTCATGAAAGTTACATTCATAAACGGTGAATATCTTTTTCCATTTGTATCAGTATCTATTTATACACCAGAAATAATTCTTTACTAATGACAGACTTTTTATTTTATTACGTACTTATTACATACATGATACAGATTGCAATACTTGTTGTTGAGCACAAAGAGCGAGACATTATTAACATGGATATGTTAATGCTAATTCTTGCTCCTTGGAGTATTATCCCTGTAATAGCGTCACACTTGGTCTCATTTCTTGTAGACCTTGAAGGTGTGTTTTTAGAAAAGAAAGATTAGGTGTATAGTTGATAGATGGTTGGTAAGTAAAATTAGGGGTGCTCTCTTGTAGAGCATCCCTTTTTTTATGATTCTAACTGTCTGATTATCAATTATTAAAAACTTTTTGTAGAATAATTCTACAATTTGTATAACTTACTCAAGTTTTTGTACAATTTAATTACCAACCAGCCATGTCAAAAACCATTCATTGCACCGCAAAAGGTATTCTCATACACCACGAGAATCACCACAAATCACATTTTGTTCCCTATGCAGAGGAACTTGATCAAAAGTATTACCAGGACAAAGCAGCAAGAAAATCAATTGTTGCTGAAATGGAAATGCTTCATCTAAATCCTGTTCAAAGTACCATGTACGAACGTCTTGTTAGAGGTTTAGGCTATTTCTCTAAATCAGATATAGCAAATATGCCTCAAAAAACTAAATCTAAAATTGAAGCTGAACACAGTAAAGCTCAATTTTTGGTTAGAAAGCTTCGTGTAGACGCTTACTTTAAAGCAGAAACTAAATTGCTTAACGCAATATTCCCTCATGCTAACATTGGTTCCAAAGTAAGCGATTACTACAATGGAGCTGATGTACCGCGTCATGTCACTAATCAACGACTTGGTATTACCAAAAAGGTAATGATTGAAACATTTATTCAGAATCGTTTACTACCAGTAAACTTTTTTGACATAACTGTTGAAAGTACTGCTTTATCACTTAATGCATAATAATATGGATGCTCAAGAAAAGTTCGCAGGTCTAGACAATGTAGAAATTAGTATGATCTACTATCGATTTTCTCAAGTATTGAAGAAAATTGATAAGAACATTGAACAGGGGATTATTACGAAAACTGTCAATTTACCGGGAAGTGGTGCTCGTATTGAAGCACCGCTCCCGTTGAATGACAGAATGAAGAATGATCTTACTGACTCTATGTTTTACAAAACAGTCCAGTCTATTGTAAATAAGCTGGAACCTATTGTAGAAATTATTGAAGATTACGATTCTTCTATCAAAGAAAAACTTAGTTAAAGCAATGCGTAAGATATCCTATGCTAAAATACCCAATACAGTCGCTTACAATAGCAATATTGATTTAGAAGCTAGGATGCTATACGTAATTCTTTCTTGCTTGCAAGGACCTAATGAGTTCTGTTATCCTTCAATACGTTGGATGTCTGAAAAGTGCAATTGTAAACGCACCAAGATTAGTAGACTTCTTAAAATACTGATAGATAATAATTTAATTGAACGAATGAAAGATCCTGTCGCACGTAAAACAGTTACAAAGGTTTACAAAATCTAACATCCAATATCTATGTCTAAATCACGCGACATTATTAACAAAATTCGTGAACTAATTGATGAAATTCCTGATGGAAGTAATGCTTACATCATCACCGTAGTTCATAATGACACTGATGAAGATTGTCCTTCATTCCTAAAAAGTGGCGGTAATACAGAAAGTCTTGCAAAGCTTTCTGAAGTATTGCAAAGACAAGTAGAGTCTTTAAAAACAAAATTGATTACACAAAGTCTATTTACAGATGCAATGAATCACTTTATGAATGTTTTAGAACCTGAACAAAGAGATATTTTGTTAGAAGGTATGCAAAAACATGCTGATGATGTCATGCGTAAAATCATGTCTGATCTAGGTAATAAACTTGGCGAAGACTCTGACAATGACGATGATGATTCAGATAATAAAAATGATAATTCTTCTGGTAAAGACGACTTAGATAATTACTTAAGAGACATCTTTAATTAAAAGATTATGGGAGTAGATATTTACGGTGTATCACCAAAATTAAATGGTGTTAGACCAGAATTTCCATCTGATGAAGTTTGGGAAACTTTATCTGAAAATGCTCGAAATGAAGTTTTTCAGCAAATTCATGAATTTGAAGAAAATAATCCTGGTTATTATTTCCGTAATAACTGGTGGGCATGGAGACCTATTCAGTATTTAATAGTTGGTTTAAATGATAACTACGGTTTAGGTTTAACTGACGAACAATGTAAACTACTTGGTGAAAACAGTGGTCTTGTTACTGATGATTCAGAAACATGTAATCGTATAGCAAATGCTTTAGAAACAGTTATTGCTGATCTTAAAACTGAAGAAATCGATAAAGTCTCAATGTTATCAGGATCATGGAGTGTTAGTACAATATTTAGTGATGGTCGTATTGGTAGCACATCTGCTAACAAATATGAAATTGATCAACTGAATAATAAATATGGTATTAACCGCTTATCCTTTGAAAAAGAATTCTTTATTGATAGTAAACCTGATATTTTTTACGAACCATCTCATACATGCTCTCTGAAAAATATTGAACGGTTCATTGCGTTCTTACGCAATTGTAATGGATTTAAAATCTATTAAAAAATAACTAACACATGCAACATCATATTTTATTTAAAGCAGAAGCCAGTTCTGGTGGCGTTAATCTCAAAGTTCTAAACTTTCCAGATATTAAAAAACAATTCCCTCATTTTGAAGAAGATACTTTAAAAGTATCTTGCAACTTGGGTAACATTTTACGTTTCCCTGTTCAAACATGGTTTATTTCTACTGTTTCTGAAACCCCTGGTGAAGAGATTAATCAATACCAAGTAGCTGGTGAACATCACATTCACATTGCAGATCAAAAAGCATTGTTTCTGAATGATAATGTATTTGTACTTCCTTCAACTCCGGCAAGCAATCCTACAAGTGCAGAACTTGTATACTTGTTTAACCATATCTTGAAAAGCCAAGATGAATTTAGTGTTCCAGTAGATGAAAAAGTACGCACGCTTGCTGAATTGTATGCACCTTATGGTTATACAATTGATGTAGATGCTATTCTTAATCCTCCAGTACCTGAAACGATTGAAGAAGCAGTAGAAATCGGTGGTTCACTACATGACTTTATTAAGTCTAAGTACCCTGTTCCTGATATTAAAAAAGCAGGATTTTCTATTGACGAAGACATCTGGTATTTGCTAGTTCGTAACGTACTTCGTGGAGAAAATACTCTGATTATCGGACCAACTGGTACTGGTAAAACAGAACTTATCTCTCTATTAGCACAATCTATGGGTTTACCAATGCATACACAAGACATGGGTACAGTTCAAGATGCACAGTCTGCACTTCTTGGTGTACACCGTCTAAATAGTGATGGTAAAAGTGAATTTGATTATGCACCTTTTGTAAATCATATTCAGCAAGAAGGTATTGTTCTCTTGGATGAACTTAACCGTTCACCACTTGCAGCAAACAATATTCTTTTTCCTTGTCTAGATCGTCGTCGTTATCTACCTGTAGATATTGCTGATTCAGATGCTGACCGTCGTATACCTGTTCACGAAAAGACTATCTTTTTTGCAACAGCTAACCTAGGTTCAGAGTATTCTGGTACACAGATGATTGACCGTGCATTGCTTGACCGCTTTTTCCCCATCGAGTTGGATTACCCGATCGAAAAAGAAGAAGTACGTGTTCTTGTAAATCGCACAGGCGTTGATGAGAAAAGTGCAAAAGCTATTGTAAAAGTTGGTAATCAGATTCGTAGGCAGTTTAAAGAACAAGAATTGTCTAATGCTATTTCTGTACGTCACACTTTACAAGCTGCTAATCTTGTTAAAGATGGATTTGCTTTAGAAAAAGCTCTTTCAAGTACTATTATGCCACTCTTTGAAGATGGTATTGGTGCTAGTGAGCGTAGTAAAGTTAAATCAATTATTGCAGCGTTCTAAATTGTTTAATTATGGGTTTCAGAGATTGGTTTAACCGAAAAGAAGAGAATAATTACTCTTATTATGACAGTTCCCGCAGATTAATATCTTGGGATACAGGTTACAAAAACTATTCTGACTTCCTTGTTGACTCTAAGCGTGGTAAAAAAGGTATTCAAGATGTTGCAAGTATTTTGAATTCTATGTTGCGTGTTATGGGTGTCTCAAAAGACACCCATTTCACCGGCAAATTAGATGGTAGTAGTAGAAAACTACAGCTTCCTATTAACTTACTACGAAATAAAGAAACTGGGAATCTTGACATTACTGGTGAACGTGTAGATGCTTTTTATGGTAAAAGTGTCTTAAATGCGTCATTACAGGGTATGACAAGTACTGACAAACTGCAATACGTAAACGCTGTTGCAAAAGCAAAAAAGAATGGTGATTTACAATCAATGATCCGTGTTCTTTTAGATGACGAACGTATTCATAGAGAGCTGTCTGAAAATTATCCGGGGTACAGCAAGTTTGCTCAAAAGTATAAAGAACATATATATGAAGGTGCTGAAAGTTGGTTAGCTAAACCGGCGTCTACAGAACTTGAAGAAGTTGTTCAGCTTTTGACAATGCTTATTCGTTATCCTAAAGATGTTCCATCTGAACTTTTAGAAAAATATTCAAAACTTGTAGATTATTTGCAAAGAATATTTAACAAGTTTGACGGTATTCCTAAAACAGCAGAAGAAACTGATAAACTTACTAAAGCTATCTACAATACTGTAATCAAATATGTAGATGAATCTACACCTCCTCCTTCGACATCTCCTGATGATAAAGGTGAGAGTGAAGACGATTCTTCAGATGATGGTGATGGTAGTGATGAATCAGATTCAGAAGACGGTAAAGATCCTTCAGATAAACGCAAAGAAACAAGACGTCGTAGAACTTCTTTAAGTAAAGATTTTGCATCTGCTGTTAAAGATGTTTATTCAGAACTTGTTGAAGAATCAACAACAACTGAAGAAGATCATAAAAACGAAGAAGTAGCTAAAACTATTACTGATGAGATAAAAAAAGCGGAAGACGCAAGTAAATTTATGAGTCCAAAAGATGATAAAGAACTTGAAAAATCCGGTATACATTTTATTGTACCTGAAGGTGATGCTAAACAGTATAACAGCATCAAATCTAGAGTTGATATGACAAAGGCTCAGGTACTTAAAAAGTTGCTTTCTCGTAAAAGTAAAGATTATGACTTTACTTTAAAATCTATGCGTTCAGGTCGTCTTGACACTAATAAAATTGCTGAAGCTGTTCAGCATGTTCCTACTATCTATGAAAGAATAGGACATGTTAAAACAGACAAAATTTGTATTGGTGTACTCATTGATGAGTCTGGTTCTATGTGTGGTAGCGAAATTGAAAAAGCAAAAGAAGCTGCTGTGTTTATTAACGAAGCATTGGGTAAACTACCTGATGTAGAACTTTTTATTTACGGGCATTCTGCTGATCAAAAAAGTCATCGCAGTACAGAAATCTATACTTATCGTGAACCTGGTAAATCATTATCTCCACATGCATTAGGTAGCTGTCGTGCTAGATGTGAAAATCGTGATGGTGTTGCTATTTTAGAAACTGCAAAGCGTATAAGAAAATTCACAAATAACAACGGTGTATTATTTGTTTTATCAGATGGTGCACCTGCTGCTTCTGGATATGGTGGTGGATTTGGTATTCGAGATACTAAAGAGAAAGTTAACCAGGTTGAAAAGACTATGGGCTTTCAGGTAATTCAAATTGCTATAAACAATCATGTACCTTCTGAAGAAATGTTTAATCATTTTGTTAAAATGACTGACATCAAAAGATTACCTATTGATATGGTAAATTATCTGTCTAAACATATTAATCGTTTGGTTAAAGAAAAGTACACAATGTAATTAAACCCCGGATGTAAAAGTCCGGGGTTATAATTTTTAAAACTATGCCATACAATCAATTTCTTGGTGTTGCTGGAGTAGACTCTGGACAACTCCTTATTTGCGATCCCTGCTACATTGATAGCGAATGGGAAAAAGAAGACTTTTTAGACATCCGATTCTACAAACATAAAACATCGGGTGAAACTTTGCAGTACAGAGTAGATTTTAGAAACTACGAAGAACCTATTGCTAAGTATGATAACAAAACTATGAATCAACTTTTAGAAACATCTGAATGGGAACAGCAGGATGCTTTTGAAGTGGAAAATGAGTTTAGTTATAATGCATGTGCAAAAAATACTTTGTCAGAAGATGGTTTCGGACAATTGAACTACAAACTAGGTCATCCTGGTGTAGGAGTTGTATTTAGCACAACTATAGGTGATGGAATGTATCCTGTATTTGGAAGTTTTAATGATGACGGAACTTTATTAAGTGTTACTATTAAAATTACTGAAGATTATGACGAATCCGAAGAATTTTGATATTAATCGTCAACTGGTTTATAATGCTGTTCGATGCTTAAACTGTAATGAAGTATTAGTTTCTTATCACCGTCATGATTATAAAACATGCAAATGTGAAAATCATAGCATGGTTGACGGTGGTAATGATTATCAACGTTATGGTGGTGTTGATTTAGAAAAGGTAGAAACTATATTTTATTTTGCTGATGATGATTTTGAAATTGTCAGAAAACACGCTCAGCGTGGTGGTCGAGGTAAAGATGGTACGCAACCTTTAAAATGGGTTCCTATTTGTGAAATGAATGACAATTGGTTAAACGCTGTATTAGACTATGGTGGTGCTGAATGGCATTTAGATCTTATTAAAAAAGAAATCCAATACCGAAAAGATCACAATATAACTATCAAAGAAGATGAATAAAACCAACATTAACATCGACAAAAGACCTTATGGTCAAACAACTTATCACTCTGGTACATATGTTATTGGAGGTATTTTATGGGAAGACGAATATCAACCAGATGAAGTATTTCCATTTACGGTAGAGATTCATCATGACTTAGATAATTCTCTATTTGAAGTAGGTAAAATAGAATGGCAGGACGGAATTAAACCTGCTAACTATGAAACTATACAAGAAACTATTGTAAATAATCTTTACAACCAGCAAAAAACAGTTTTATGAAAACATTGGAGAGGAAGTCTATGTTAATTCGTGAGAGCGGAAGAAGCACAGACTTCATCTCTCCGAGTTTTGGACACGGTTGTTTATTCAACTGTACGTATTGCTATATGAAACGTCATAAACCAGAAGGTTTAGATGTAGCTAAAAATACAGGTGATATTCTTACAGCAATCAACAATCATGCTTGGTTTGCTAGTGTAGATAAACCTAATCAAACACATAAGGAGTATATCACATACGATATCTCTTGTAATGAAGACTTTGCTCTTCATTTAAAGTATCATAACTGGTTAAAAATATTTGATTTTTTTAAAGATCATCCGAGAGCTATGGGTTCTTTTGCTACAAAGTATGTAAACAAAGAACTTCTTGACTATAACTCTGAAGAAAAAATAAGAATCAGATTTAGTCTTATACCTCAAAAATATGCTGACCAGTTAGAACCAAACACTTCTAAAATAATTGATAGAATAAGAGCTATTAATGAATTTATAGAAGCTGGATACGATGTACATATAAACTTTAGTCCTGTTATTGTAACTGATGATTGGCTTTATCAATACAGACTTTTATTTGAAGGAGTAGATGCTTTAGTAGATATAAAGTATAAAGATAAAGTCAAAGCAGAAGTAATTTTTCTTACTCATAATACGAATAAGCATCATTACAATGTACAACATCAACTTACAGGTGAAGACCTTATATGGAATCCTAGTATTCAAGAAGATAAAGTTTCCCAATATGGTGGAACTAATCTCAGGTATAAATACAATTTAAAATCCAGGTATATTGATGAGTTTATAAAACTACACGATGAAATAATACCTTGGAATACAATAAGATATATTTTCTAATCATGAGTCATCCATTACATCACAGTATTAGCTCAGTTAAAAAATATGGTGGAAGTATAGAAGACTATCTACCAATACATAACTGGTTTGATGAGACTAAAGCTCATTATCCAGATATGAGACACCGTGCTTTACGTCATCACTCAGAAGGTATATTCTGGTGCGAAGAAAAGTTTGGTGTTTATATTACTAATTCAGATGGTAAAATGGTACCTGTACGTGCTATCGGTGAACAGCATTGTATGGAAGACATTGGTTTTATACCTACAATTAAAGACTATTTAGATAATATGTCTCAAATAGGTTGGATGTATAAACCCGGTGAAGGTCGTAAAATGTTAAAAACAATTACAGAAGAAAAATTAGATTATGTCAGCAACTGAAAAAAATTTTAAAATCTCAGATGTAATGACTTGGTTAGATGAAAAATCATCTCAAGGTCATGAAATTGAACTCTGCTGGGAAGGCGGTGGAGACAGTGGTTGGGTTTATTTCCAAATAGATGGAGAACAAGCTAATTCAGAACCAATCATTGACTGGTTAGTAGATAAAATGTATAGCATTTTAGATTATGGTTCATGGGCTGGTGAATTTTCAGCAAATGGTACTGCGATATATGATCCTGCAACTAAGTGCTTTGAAGGAACTGATTACTATTCTGAAGATGAAACTATGAGTTTTGATTGTAATTTTTCAATTAACATCCCTAAAAAGTTAGCATTTGAAGAATTAATTATTGAAGTTCAAGGTTCATTCGATGAAGGTCTTCCAGAAGTTGTTCCATCATATGTGATCAGGAATGGTTTTACTACTAAAGAGTATGACAATTTTGAAAACAAATTGACGCAAGAGTTACCTAATATACTAGAAAACAATCTTAATTCAGGTGATTATGATCCTGATGATATGCGGTATTGGAACACTACACTAAACATTGATCCAAAAGAATGTACTGTTAGTGAAGACAATCAGTTTATTGTTTACAATAATAAATATGTTGAGATTTCAGTAACTAGCACTGATGAAAAAGGTATTGTATTAGATTTAAACGATTATACAGATGACGACTGTGAATAATTTAGAACAACACAACTTTATTGTAGAAAATGTACCGGGCTTTTCATTTATGACTGCAGCTCGTGCATGGAAAACTAAATATGAAGATTATGCCGAGTTTCAAAATACTGTAATTACTAATGAATCTTACAATGAACTTGCAGAAGTTATGCATGAAATGTGGGATTCATTACCTGTATTAACAGTAGCTGAAGCTTTACAAGAATCTAACACTGAAAAACGTAGGGTTTATTTCAACGCTATAGGTGTTATTAAACTATTTAAAGAACTTGAACCTGAACTTCTTGATCGTCAAGAAATTGAAAAAGAAAGACAGCGTTGGGATTTAGATAATGCTCCTTATACTCATAAGTTTAAAGACATATACGAGCTTTACAGAATTCCTGCTGAAAAACTTTATGCAGGTGCTCAGTCTCGATTTGGTAGAACTAGTTTAGAAAATTCTAATGATGCTTTTGCAGTTCGCTGCTGGTGCACTACAACTAATCGTGAATATTGGTTGTATGTTCCAAGAGAAGCTGCATTGGGATCAGAGTGGTGGAGAAAAGAAGATACTAAACCAGATGCTATTAGAGCTATTGCATGGACTATTCGAGTAGATCACAATAATCTTGAAAGAATTTACCGACAAGGTGATATAATTGTTGTGAAGCTATCAGATAAGTCAGAAAAGGTCCGACCTTATCATCTTTCAAAAGAAGATTATCTCTCATTAATGTATTCAGAAACTTGATAATTATGGAAGAACTTATTCCCGAACATATAATTGTTCCTGTCTATTATTTTATCGATGAAGATGGTAAAGCTCATTTCGATATAGATGAAATGAGTGATTACTTTGCTAACGAAATTGATAAACTTGAAAAAATCAATAATTAATGGTACAAAAATTTCAATTTATGAAACAATCTAAAAATTATCAGTCTTCAGCAAAACGTATTGTTTTGGGTGAAGGTGAAGTTGTAGGTCACAAGCACGTACTGGAATCACTAAAAGCGATTTCATTTACAGAAAACGGTGAAACTGAGTCATGGAATAGTATTCCATCAATTGATTTCTTGCTTGAAGGTACTGGTGTTCTTACTCATGATGAGCATGATCGAATGGTATTTGAAAGTGGTAACTATGTTAGTTACAATCAAGTAGAATTTAACCCTTTTGACCAAACTATTTCTAGAGTATTTGATTGATTAAAAAGGGGTGGTGTAAAAGCCACCCCAATTTTAAACTATGTTTGAAATTGTTAAACTATCTAAAAAGCTTACACCGCAAGAAATGGCAGATGATTACATAATCCGACACGGTGAAGCAGCATATGCTCAATTTGCAACTGTTGTTAACTTCCTAGAAGTTAGTCAAGCAACAAGCATGGAATATTTCTATGAGGTAAAAAACATCATAAAAGAGCGACAAAGTTCTCCAAATAGAGTATATTTGTAGACCTTAATAATCTTTTTTGTGAAAAAATCACAATAATCATGATATATAGTAATCATACTCCAAAACCTACTGAAATAACTATTAGTCATCACGGTACAAAAGTTACTGTAGAACTACCCTGGGATTCTAGTTTAGATGAAGTCTATAACGCGCTTCGTGGTCTTTTAATCACAGTCGGATGGTCTGATTCACAAGTTGATAGTGAAATCTTGTCTCAAGCTGAATATGTAAATGAGAAAATTTCATATAAAGAAGGTGAAGATTTACTAAACAATGAAGAAGCTTCTGACGATAATGATTAAAGTTTAATTTTTTTTCAATAATTGTACTAATAGTACATAATTCAGCAAAAATTTAAACCAATAATGTTAAGTAATACTAACTGTCATCACTGTATTCATTCTAAAAAGAATACAGAATACAATTCCGCACATATACATTGTAAACTTTACTGGTCGTATTATAAAAAACAGAAATACTCACATCCTAAAGCAGGGGAACATGCTATAAAAAATGGATGGTGGGATTTTCCATACGACTATGATCCTATTTGGATGGAAAACGATTGTAATCATTTTGAAGAAAAACCTAAAACAAATATTTAAGTCATGAGTATCCGTGTTGCATGTAAAAAACTTCACCCTGATGCTGTTATTCCTCAATACGCAAAAGCGGGTGATGCTGGACTAGATTTAGTAGCAACTAAAATTATAAATCAAGACAACCAGCAAGTTACATATGGTACAGATTTAGCTGTAGAAATACCTGAAGGTTATGTTGGTTTAATCTTTCCTCGAAGCTCTATACGTAAGTATGAGTTATCTCTTAGTAACTCTGTAGGAGTTATTGATAGTGGATACCGTGGGGAGATTCAAGCAACCTTTAACACCAGATTTTATGGTGAAATTGTATACAAAAAAGGTGACAAAATTGCTCAGCTTGTAATTATTCCTTATCCCCAAATTCTAATGTATGAATCAGATGAACTCTCAGAATCAGAACGGGGAACAGGTGGTTTCGGATCAACTGGTAACTAAAGAATATACTGGACAGATAGAGATAAGAGACCTTAATATGGCTCTCTATCTCTATACTTTCCGGTACGGTAAACAGTTAATACAGGATCTTTATGTAGTTCTATCAAAGAAATTACATTGGGATAAACCAGACATTCTTGCAAGAATGATATTCTGCAGAATGGTACCACCTGAAGAACTATATTCTGATACAGGCTTTGGAATAAGCTTGGTAAGCTATTTAAATGTAGATGTTAAAATAGTAATTAATTGTGAGCTTCAGATAGTAAGTGTATTCTCTAAAGGGAATAAAGCACCTGTATGGTCAGGAACTTTTCAAAAGTTTATTGATGAGTATACATTCCCTGAAGCTAAATTAGATTTGTAAAATATCAGTGATTACATATCTTCGGTGAAATAATAAGTGACCACACTTGTGATTTTGTGAGATAGTAAACTGATTTTTAACATATTACCGTCGCGGGTTCGAGTCCCGTCCGGTCCGCAAAGTATTGTAAATCAATACATTGCAGTTAAAAAATGTCACAAATATTTAAAAAATTGTGACATCAGGTGTAAATATCAGTGTAAAAAACTGGTGTGATAAAAGTGGTCACGTATAAGTAAGTCACTAATACTTACACATATGCAGATCACTTTTATCACAAGGCACCAAAGCAAAAAGTCGGGTCTTTCAACCTTGTATGCAAGAATCAGTTTTAGCTCAGAAATTGTAGAAATTAAACTACTATTAAAAGCAGGTCCTAACTGGAAAACAGATATAGGAATTAACACTTATTTGAATAAAGTCAGAGAAGAGTTAAATGCTATTTATTATCAAATGAGCTTAAAGTCTTTACAGATTTCTCCAAAACTTATTAAAAGCGAGTTTGCTAAAAAGACTAAAGTTTATAGTCTATTTGAAGTCTATGACACTTTTGTTACTAAAATTATTGATTCCAGAATTAAACAGAATGAAATAACTCAGGTGGTAAAAAACAAATACACCTATACTAGAAATCATTTGCAAGATTTTATAGAATGTAATTTTAGAACAAGTGATATTCCTATCAAGAATATATCACCCCTATTTGTGTCAGATTTTGAAATATTTTTAAGACAGTTTTGTAACCATAACTCAGCTCTCAAACACTTACACAGGTTAAAATCTGTTGTAATGTATTCTATCAACATTATTAAGTGTTTAGATACAAATCCGTTTGAGCAAAAAATATTAAAATTTCAGAAGAATAACCCTGTACATCTTACAATAGATGAGATTAATAAAATAAAAAATAAAAACTTATCTGATAGACTTGACAAAGTAAGAGATGTTTTTTTATTTCAATGTTATACAGGACTATCTTATAGTGATATTAAATCATTAACTATAGATAACATTGATCTTGATAAAAAGATTATTAGAAAATATAGGGTTAAAACAAATGTAGAAAGCGTAATCTTTTTGCTAGAACCTGCCTGGAAAATACTTAATAAGTATGATTACAAGCTGCCAATACCTACTAACCAGAAAATGAATGCTTATCTAAAAGAGATAAGTACTATTTGTTATATATCAAAATCCTTAACTACTCATACTGCACGACATAGTTTTGCAACATTGTCGTTATCCAATGAAATACCAATTAATGTTGTGTCAAAAATGATGGGACATACATCTATCAAATACACAGAACATTATGCAAAGACTTTAGATAATGATATTATAAAACATAACGAAAAAATGTCTAATCTATTTTCTGACAAATTTGGTTTAAACTAAACAATTGTCTAAATTGTGTACAATTTGGATAACTAAAATGTATTTACTTATGGCGAAAAAAAAGTTAAGTGAACAGCAATTGCACAAGATGGAATCTTTGCTAAGAGAAGGTAAAACACCAGAAGATTTATCCAACTATTTTGGAATAGCAATCAGTTCTATTCACAATTATAAGCGTATGCTTAAAGAAAAAGGTATTGAGTTACCTAATATTCGTGGTCAAAGACCTAAAGGTATTGAAATACCTAGCGAATCTATTCAAAGCTTATCAGATCATGATAAAAACTCTATTCTATTACAGAGTTATATTCATCTTATAGTCAACCGCACCGATTTTTATGTGAAAGCAAGTGCAAAAACTATCAAAGTTGATGAAAATCAAATAAGTGTTGACTTTTAAACAATATAAAAATCTAAAGGAAACCGGTCAAATTACTGACCGGTTTTTTTATTAGCGATATATTCCGTTTTTTGTAGAACTTAATGTATATTTGTTCTACAATATGGTTAACTTAGCTGTCATAATTCTGAGAATCATGATAGTGAGTTTACCTAATGGTAAAGTCGTTGAAATGAGTTTAGAGCAGTATCTCAGAATGACCGATGAAGATTTTCAATTCATGGTAGCTCAAAACTGGGGAGAGGAAGTTAACAATCCTTTTCATGGTTCTGTACTAGAAGATGGCGAATTCGCTGAAATTCCAATTCCTGAAACATTTGCTGAAGAAATTAGAATTGAAGATGAGTTCGAAGATCTTACCGACATCGATCCTTCTGAAAAACTCTCTGATGACGATTTCATTGACGATAACCTGGAAATATAATAAGCTAAAAATAAAAGCTTAACAATCAATGAAAACATTGATCAGGAACTCTTGTCTATGATTCAACCTAAATTAAAAACTTGTGCTGGCTGCGGTGAACAAAAAGTTATATGGAAAAACTTTGAAGGAGATAAGTACTGCAAAGATTGTTGGTACCGTAAAGAAACTCCTAAGTTCCCTGCAAAGAGCAATATTAAATCTGTTTCAGATAAACGTAAACCCCTCGATGATTTATATAGTGTTTTACGAAGAAAATTCTTATCCGAACCCGGAAGACAATGCTGTGCTGCTAAATTATCAGGTTGTCAGGGATGCGGACCAGAAATTCTTACAATACACCATAAACGGGGACGAGGAAAATATTACCTCGACACATCTACCTGGGTTCAGTTATGTCTCAACTGTCACAAATGGGTAGAAGAGCATCCAAAAGAAGCAAAAGAATTAAACCTTTCCGAATCTAGAGTATAACAATTAATTTTTAAATCAAAACTATGAGAACATTTGTAGGTTATTATTGCCTTGGTGCAACATCTAAAGAAGATGCACTTGCAGAAAAAGGATTCTGTTTGTGGTATGAAGTAAAACCAAACAGTCTTCGTCGCTTTTTAATGTTGAAATTACTTGGATTTTTCTGGGTTGACAAAACTAGAACTGTTGGTGGTAATCAAGAGTCTAATGAAAAGTCTCAGAAAAATCTGCAAACTAATCCTGGACCTAAAAAACAACGTGGTCCACGTAAACAACCTGTAGCTCTTGCACAAACTCCAGTAGAAGAAGTTCAAGATGCTCCTGTAATTAAAAGAACTCCCCGACAACCAATCAGATAATGAATAATCGCGAGACCATCCAGCAACAGGCTTTAGAATCTGTTGCTGGTAAAACTCGCAGCGGTCTTGGAATTTCTATGGGTGTAGGTAAAACTCTCATAGGATTAAAACATATGAATGACTTGTATGTCAATCATGGATTGCGCAAATTCTTAGTTGTAGCACCCAAAAAGTCTATTTTTACGACTTGGGTTGATGACGCTAAGAAGTTTGCGCTTTTTCATTTAGAAGACTGTATGGAGTTTACTACATACTTAAGTCTTACTAAAAAAGATCACGCTGCGTATGATGCTATTTATCTAGACGAATGTCACAGTCTACTTTATTCTCATGAGTTGTGGTTAGCAACTTTTGGTGGAATAATTTTAGGACTGACGGGTACACCTCCTCGTTTTAAAAACAGCGAGAAAGGGTACATGGTAGACCGCTTCTGCCCTATTGTATATACTTATATTACTGACGATGCTGTTGAAGACGGTATTTTAAATGACTATCGGATTATAATTCATCCTATTGAGCTTTCTGATAGAAAAGATTATCTCGTTAAGACAACAAAAAAAGAATTTTACTCAAGCGAGAAAGCTAATTATGCTTACTGGTGCGAGAGAGTTCACAATGCTGTTGGTCCAAAAGATGAGCAGATTACAAGAATAATGAGAATGACTTCACTAATGGGGTATCCTGGTAAGATGCGTTATGCTAAAAGACTTCTTCAAACTATTGAAGGTAAGTGTTTAGTTTTCTGTAACACACAAGCTCAAGCGGATAGTATTTTACCAAACAGTTATCATAGTAATAACCAATACAGTGAAGAAAATCTTATTGCATTTAAAACCGGTGAGATTGACAGATTAAGTTGTGTTCTTTCTCTTAACGAAGGTGTTAATATACCTGAACTACGATCATGTATTATTATGCATGCTTATAGTAATGAGAGAAAAAGTACACAAAGAATAGGTCGACTATTACGTCTTAGTCCAGATGAAACAGCAACAATACATATTCTTATGTATAAGAATACAATTGATGAAACCTGGGTTAACAAAGCATTAGAAGACTTAGATCCTACAAAAATCCAAATCTTAGAAAATACTTATGCATAACGAAATAATTCGATTTGCTATAAAAGAAGGACAGCTTGTACCAGCTAACTCTGTTGAGGAAGCAAAGTACAAGCTGTTCCTTAAAACGCTTCATGAAGGTGATACTATTGAAGCATTTATGAACTTGCATAAAGCAGATAAAACTTTAAGTCAAGTTGCATATGCACATGTCCTTATCCGTGAACTTGCCAACTACACAGGTCATTCATTTGAGGAAATGAAAGCACATGTAAAAGAAAAAACAGGATTGTATATAAAAACTCATGAAGGAAGAACTACTTATAAAAGTCTAGCAGACTGCTCTAAAGGAGAACTTTCTAATGTAATTGAAACCTGTTTACAAATTGGTAATGATATTGGATGCTACTTACGCTAAATCTTCGTCGGTAGCATCTCGTACAAAACCTTTTTCTTTTGCTAGTTTTTCAAACTCGTAGACAAAAATCAAACATGTTTCATAATGCTGTACCCAAGGAGTACTAATCTTTTGATTTTGGATTTCTTGATGCGCATTATTAATAATTTCCGCATCCAATTGACCTTCTTTCATAGCATTTTGATTGACAATAAACTCTGTCAAAGCAACCATGCGCGACTGAAAGCCGGCAGATATCTCCATAGATACAATAGCTGAGCTATCAATTACTTGAATTTTTTCCTCTTTTGGGTTTTGAGGTGTGGTTGTTTTCATACATGTTTTTTATAAGTTCTACAAATGTAGCAATAAACGTATATAATATCAACTTATTATACAGAATTATAAAAATGGCAACAACAAAACCAAACTGTGAAGAGATAGCTGAAAAGCTTTCTCAGAAACTTAAACAATCTGGCTGGTCAGACATACTAAAAAGCTTTCTGGTCAGCAATGAATTCAAAAATATTTTCTGCACTCTTGAACAAACTGTTCAGGATGGTAACAGATTTACGCCACCATTAAAGGATGTTTTTCGTGCTTTTGAAGAGTGTCCTTATGACAAACTAAGGGTTGTCATTGTAGGTCAAGATCCGTACCCACAAATCGGTGTAGCTGATGGAATAGCTTTTTCTTGTTCTAAAACAGGGAAACCTGAAGCATCTTTGAGGTATATACAAGAAGCTATACAACGCACTGTATATCAAGATACTAAGATTGAACAATCACCAGATTTAGCTAGATGGTCTAACCAAGGTGTTTTAATGTTGAACACAGCTCTTACAACAGAAGTTGGTAAGATAGGTCGACACTACGACATTTGGTATCCCTTCATTGTATTTCTCATAGATATACTTAACCACAAACGTAATGATATTACGTGGATATTTATGGGGAAAAAAGCGGCAGAATTCGGGGATTTTCTCTTGTTTAATCCGAATAAACTATTTTGTTCCCATCCAGCTAGTGCTGCTTACGCTAAACAGCAGCAATGGGATTGCTCAGACGTATTCAACAAATGTAATCAATTACAAGAATCATCAGGACTACCACCAATAACCTGGTAATATTTTAGAGAATTTCTTGTTGTAGTTCTACATTTTGTATATCTTAGCAGTCCATTTACTATCCATGAATAAACCAACATCGCTTCCTAGTGCATATAAACACATTAGTGTAGGATATGCGGAAGCACTCGATCACATTTATAAAAGAAAGATCGGTGAAGTACGATCTCTAGTAACCCCATGGAAAAGATTTAACAATGCCATCATGGGAGGACTTGATTGGAACACAATCAACGTCATTGCAGGAAGACCAGGTTCAGGTAAAACCCTGATGTCTTCAATTATTTCACGTCAAGCATTTAATCTTAATCCTAAAGACAAGATTGCTGTATTAGACTTTCAATTTGAGATGCTTACAAGAACTAGTGCTCAACGAGAACTCGCTGGTGCATTAAGTAAAAGTATGCATGAATTGAATAGTGTGGGTTACGCTTTGTCTGATGCAGATTTTGAAGCAGCTCGTAGATATGTCGCATCTATTCCAAAAGATTTACCAATTTATTCTGTTGAAAAACCACAGACAGTAGCTGGTATCAAGGAAGCAGTGCGTATATATGCTGAACATATGCCAGATAGAAAAATAATTATAACCTTAGACCATACTCTTCTTGTAAAAGGAAGTTCTGAAGAACGTTCTGTTACAGATAAACTGTATGGATTAGGTGAAGCTCTTACCGAACTAAAACGAACTTATAACTGCATGTTTATTGTCCTTACTCAGATGAATAGGGATATTGAAGGTGTAGAACGAAGAAAACCTCGAAGTGCTGGAAACTTTCCAACACCTAGTGATGTGTTTGGTTCAGATGCTTTACTGCAACATGCAGACACCTTAATTGCAATTAACAGACCTGCAGATTTCAACATATTTGAATATGGCGCACCTGGTTTTGTTATTCATGACAAAAACGTAATGGCTGTGCATATATTAAAATCACGTAACTCTGAAACAGGTATGCTTTGGTTTTTAGGTGAGTTTAAAAAAATGAACTTACTAGAACTAGAAGAAACACACCCTTATTACCCCGTATCCACAGTACCAATTAAAAAGTAAAGTATGTATTCAACACCATTATCTGAAGAAAAACCTACTTACACAAAACCAGATTCTGAAGTAAGAATCGAAAAAACGAAAGCAATTAAAGATTTTTGGAAGGAAGCTTTAGTTGCTACTACATTCAAAGGAATGTATGTTGTCCCAAAAGTATTATACAAACCTTCCGGTAAAAGCTATGATGTAATTAGCTGTTATGCAACCGAGCTATCTAAAGGTGATATGCTTGTAGAGTACGTCAATTTTCAATATGACGTAATTGATGAAGATAGGACACTATACTTGCTAAGGTATAATCCAAACTTCGAGAGTGAATATGAAGATCGTGGTAATGGTAGTTTTACCATTAAAGCGGAAAAATTACAGAAAGTTGTAAGCTACAATGATTTACGTAGTGCTTCTACTGAAAGAACAGAAGAAGAAGTTGCAACTTTTTTAGAACAAGGTGAGCAAGAGGATGCTAATTTTAACAAGCTTACTGTACGTGACTTGTATGCAATTATCCAAAACAAACCTGTTTCTAACAAACCTTGGTTAAATAAGGTCATTTTGAAAAACAAATAGTATGACAGCAACGACAGAAGCAAAAAGACCAGCAGCTGTTTCTGCGCCGGGAATTGTACTCCCGACAAAGAAATCACCAGCACTAACTAAAAGTCCTAAGACACTTGTGATTTTTAGTAAACCAAAAGTTGGTAAGACAAGCTTGCTTGCAGGACTTGAGAACTGTTTAATTCTCGACTTAGAGAATGGAACAGATTACTTAGAAGCTATGAAGCTAAAAGTAAGTTCTGCGCAAGACATCAAACCAATTGTATCAGCAATTATTGAAGCGGGTAAACCGTACAAATACATTGCTATTGACACAATCACAGCACTAGAAGACATGTGTATTCCGGTAGCTGAGCGATTGTACAGTGATTCACCAATGGGTAAAAATTGGTTTACAGAAGGAAAACCAAAATATGGTTCTATTCTAAACCTACCCAATGGTGCAGGATATCCCTGGTTGCGTGAAGCATTTACCAGAGCTATTGAACTCATCCGTCACGCTGCGGATAATATCATTCTAATAGGTCATATTAAAGACACTCTATTAGAAAAAAATGGAGCTGAATTTTCAGCACTAGACTTAGACTTAACAGGAAAATTGAAACGCATCACAACATCAAATGCTGATGCAATAGGTTACCTGTATCGTAAAGGAGACAAAAACTTTTTAAGTTTCAAAACAACAGATGAAATCAGTTGTGGTGCTCGACCTGAGCATTTGCGTAACAAAGAGTTTGTAATCTCTGAAGTAACAGATAGTGGGCTTGTCACTCACTGGAACGAAATATACATCGACTAAACTAAACATTTAACTTTAAATAATAAAAACCATGAATTTCAGAATTGACGATTTTGACGTAAACAAAGATCTCAACCAGTCAGGTGGAAACAGTAATTCACCACTTCTTGAACCAGGTACTCACCAAGTTCGTTTGGTAGACATGTACTTGAAAACACCAGGTTATGATGCAAAAAAGGAAAAGTATGAACTTATCCTAGTTCTAGAAGGACCTAATATGGGACCTGATTTTAAAGGATGGTTGAAAGATCCTATGAATCCTAGTCGTGGAAGCTTTGAAGGTAAAAGTGCAAATGTCAAGCATGACTTCTGGGCATTTAGTACATACACCAATAAGCGTGGTGAAAATGTAGATCGTGACCAACAGATTTTCCGTTGGGTAAATTCGTTTGCATTTTACATTGGTAAAATGGAAGCATTGCGTGCAGCAAATATTGATGAAGCTACTATTGAAGACTATGTAGCAGCAGCAAAAAATGTTTTAGCTGATGTAAATCACTGGTTCTACGCAACAGTTGCTGGACAGCAGTACAAGAACAAAAATGGTTATGACGCATTTACATTGTTCTTTCCTAAACCTACTAAGCTTCAGCAACCTTATGCATACTCACCTGATGGTGACATGCCTGGAAATATTCTTGCGTTTAATCCTGAAGAACACATTACTGTTAAAAAAGAGCGTGAAGCTGAACCATTGTCTGATGGTTTTAGCGTAAATGGTAGTTATGCACCAGCAAATGGTTTTAACGACTTGTCACTCTAATTTTTAACTGATAGTAAAATGGGGTGTAGTTAACGCTGCACCCCATTATTTTATAATTGTATGTTCAGGGTTCGAGATTATGTCCACGATTTTACAGAAGTACCTTCCACATGGATCTTTGAGTACTATCTCAATTTATCTCAACAACTGCACGGACAAACAGTCTTAATACGCAGTGTGTTTAACAGTAAGGACAAAAATCCTTCGCTGTCTATTTATTACAATCGTCACCTCCAACAGTACAGGTTCAAATGTTTTTCGACAGGTATAGGAGGTTCGGCGATCGACCTTATGCAACACTTATGGAAGGTTGATTTTCATACTGCAACTAAAAAGATAATTGACGACTATGTTCAATTTATTAACAGCGGTAAGAGTTTCAATCGAACTATTTATGAAGGTGCTACATGGAGAGTCAAGGATTACACACCTCGAATCTGGAATACAAACGACGCTAAATACTGGACACCTTTCAATATTGACAGTAAACTTTTAGAAAAATACAATGTGGTTCCTTTGGACAACTATGTAATGTTTCGTAAAAAAGGTTCTGAATGTCAAGATGATGAGTCCTTTATCACTAAAAGTGAATACATATATGGTTTCTTTAACCGAGATGGTAAATTGTATAAAATTTATCGACCGTTAGATAAAGAACGCAAATTCTTAAAGATTGGAAACTACTTACAGGGATTGGACCAGTTAGAAATGCTGGATTACCTTGTAATAGTTTCCTCTCTTAAGGATATAATGTGTATGAAATCTTTAGGTTTTAAGGTAGATTTAGTTGCGCCAGATAGTGAAAACTCGACATTGTCAGAACAGCAAATAGATGAATTCAAAGCAAACTATAAAGCTGTTATAACTCTATTTGACAATGATGATGCAGGTATTAAAAACATGAAGAAATACGAGGAGTTGTATAAACTCCCCTTTGTGTATTTACCTATGAGTAAAGATGTAAGTGACTCTGTAAAGCAGTTCGGTAAAGAGAAAGTTCTATATGAACTTGCACCAAGGTTGCAACGAGCGATTGAAAAATATGAAGAATATCATCCTGAAAATACGTGAGTTCTACAAAATAAGTTAAATTTGTAGAAATCCGTATCCTATGTTGATATTCATACCAGGTGCTGTACCCTCGTCCAAAAACAGCAGAATCCGTACAAAGTCAGGTTTATTCATTGCATCTAAAGCAACACAAACCTGGAGAAAAAATACAATGCAATACTGGAGTCTGTATCGAAAAGCTTTTGTAGAACAGTGTATTGGCAAGTCTCAACCTTTCTTTATTGGTTTTCATTTTGTACGGGGTACTAAACACCGTTGGGATTTTATCAATCCTTGTCAAACTATTCAAGATGAAATGACCCATCATGGGTGGTTAACAGATGACTCTGTTGACGAAATGTTACCCCTACCCTTAAAAGTAGACGGTAATTACTGGTCTTACGATAAGAACCATGCGGGTGTATATATAAAAGTATTATCTACACCTGAAGAAGCAAATTTTAATTTTTCAAAGACCGCAGTACATGTATAAATTTAATTCAGACGCAATCGACGCAGGCACTAGACTTAGACTTGAAGAAGAATTTTTTTCAAATAGGTTTACATTGTCATATAGCGGATTAAACAGATTGCTTTATTCCCCGCAGTTATTCTACAACGACTATGTGCTTAAAGGTAAGCAGGAGTCTGTTGACAAATATTTGGTTGAAGGTAAGTTGATTCATTGTCTATTACTTACACCACATGAATTTGACAAACAATTTGCTATTACACCGAAGGATCTTCCATCAGATAGCGCAAAAGCATTATTGCACACTTTGTTTAATCATCACTCTGAGCTTTCAAAAACAGAGGATTATGATGGTCGTACACAATTGGAAGAATACGGTAACGCAGTATTAGATATTCTTACAGATATGAATCTTCATCAGTCGCTTAAAACTGATGCTCAAAGGTTAGAGAAAATCATTATTGATAAGAATATTGAGTATTGGAATTACCTGCTTAATGCTGATGGTAGAAGCATTGTTGATGACAATCAAATGGAATTTGCTAAACAAGTTGTAGAAACTATTAAAGCAAAATCTAGGATTAATCAATTGATGGGACTTACCGTAGATCCTTTTGATAAAGTTCAGGTCCTGAACGAGTTTTATGTACATCTACCAGCTGAACATTTACCTTTTGATCTTAAAGGGTTTATTGACAACTTGGTTATTGATCATAATGCTAAAATTATCAGGATTAATGATTTGAAAAAGTCTTCAAAAGATATTCAAAACTTCAAAGATTCGATTGATTACTATCGTTATGACTTGCAAGCAGCAATGTATTATACATTGATTGTCAATACATTAGCTAAAGAGTATGGTTACGATGTAGAGTTTCGATTTATTGTAGTAGACTCTTTGATGCAAGTAGCTCCTTATAAGGTTTCAGCAAAGACTATGGAGGAATGGGTCAATAATCTCAACACTAAATTGGAAGAAGCATCTTACCATTTTGAGAAAAGAGATTTCGATCTCCCTTATCTATTTGCAGTAAACCAAGAAGTAGAGCTATGATTCAAGATCTGTATAAGACTTATTTTCAAAAATCCAAGGTATTTCTATATCCTCTCATAGGGATAAGTAGAAAGGCAGCTTACCGTCCCAGCAATACTTATATTGCTTGGGATGGTAGGTTCACACCTGAAGACTGCAAACTAATTGCAGTTTACAAGGTTGACGATTCTGATGAGTGGAAGCAGTTCCATTTAAATATTCTGCTGAAGAATAGGATGTTTAATTCATTCTATACTTCCAAGGATTTGACTGAGAATATCTATGTATTTGATCTGTTTTATCATAAAGCTGATTATAAGCATATTATAAGAGGTCAATACTCTAAAATACAATCACATCCTAGAGGTTTAATTCTTAACCATTTCGGACATAATACACCTGAGTGGGCATATGTAGAAAGTTTCTTAATTCCTAAGAAGCACTTCAAACAATATGCTGAAATGCTAGGTGTCGATCAAGAAGATCTAGAATCTGTAGGTGAATTGTGTTCACCACCAGATTTAGAAAAAGAAACTTTATCTCTAGAAACAGTTGATTATTTTGGAGAACTTGTCAAAGAAATTTAATTTTGTAGAACTCATAAAAAAACCAATGTCATGGCAGAAAAATCAATGCTTGTAACAACTATGGAATGGAACGGTACACCGACATTCCGAATGATTCCTATTAACATCGACTGTCCTTATGTAGATGTAATTTTTGATCCTCGTGAAAAAACTCTTGCTGTTATCAGTTCAAGTGTTAAAGAAAAACCTCAAATGTTACCTAAGCTAAACGACAAGGGACAATTGATGCAATTACGTGGTAATGATTACGCTCAAGAACGTCGTATCATGGAAGCTTATTATGAATACTATATCCAAGATTTGACGGATATTGAAACTTTTGTAAAGCACTTTGCTGTAAACTCAGATCACCCAGTGATTAAAACAGCAATCGAAACAGATTATAATAAGTGATTACAATAGTTTCATCCCGTGTCTATGAATCGTACATTTTGGATAATGGACTATGAAACAATAGTAAATTGTTTTATAGCTGTTTTTGAAGCGTATGACCGGGATGAACGTAAAGTATTTGTAATTAATCGTGACAGAAATGACGCTGTTGCATTTATCAAATTTCTTGATGAATGTATTGTAAGTGACAGCTGGCACTTTGGTTACAATAATATTGCTTTTGACGCCCAGATTACGCAGTATATACTGGTAAACCGTGAAGCTATACTAAAAGGTAGTAGTGATGAAGTCACTATGATGATCGCTCAGTATGCCGGAACGGTAATTAATAAATCTAGGAACAATGAGTTCCATGATTTTAGAGAAGAAGACTTTTCTATCAAAGTGATTGACATTTTTAAACTCAATCACTGGGATAATCCTGCTAAAAGATCAAGCTTAAAGTGGATACAATACTCTTTAGATTGGAATAATGTACAAGAAATGCCGCATAAACACACTAATCCTGTGTTAACGAATGAAGTACTAAACGATCTGATAGGATATTGTATTAACGACGTTGCTTCTACTAAAAACATTTTTCATTACAAAGATGAGAAAGGTGTAGAAGTAATGAAAGAGCAAATACGACTGCGTTCTGAACTCAGTAAGCAGTATGGTATAAATCTTTACAGTGCTTCTGAGCCACGCATAAGTAAAGAAATGTTCTTACACTTTTTGAGCGAGCGTCTAAATCAGGATAAACGCACCATTAGAGGATATCGAACTAGCAGAAATAAGATTCAGATAAGTGATGTTCTATTACCATACATTGATTTCCATACGCCGGAATTCAAAGCTATGTTCAACTGGTTTAAAAACCTTTCAATAGAAATCAGAGAAGAAAACACTTCTGACACAGAGAATAAAGGTCCTAAATATACAATGCACTATAAAGGTGTAGAAACTGTATATGGTTTAGGTGGATTACATGGTTGTGCTAAACCAGGTATTTACGAAGCCAAAGACGATATGATTCTTGTGACAGCAGATGTTACATCTTTTTATCCGAATCTAGCTATACGCAACAAGTGGAGTCCTGCTCACATTAAAAATGATGTATTCTGTGAGCTTTATGAATGGTTCTTTGAAGAGCGTAAAAAGTATCCTAAAGGTTCTACTCTCAATTATCTTTTTAAGATTATTCTAAACTCAACGTATGGTCTAAGTAAGAATGTTTATTCATTCTTGTATGATCCTATGTTTACATTTAGAATTACAATCAACGGACAGTTATTGTTAAGCATGCTTTACGAAATGGTAATCACAAGAATACCTAACGCTGAAGCTATCATGCAAAACACAGATGGTTGTGAATTTATTATTCCCAAAGAATACAGAGGTATGTTTGAAAACATCTGTAAAGAATGGGAACAAATGACCAATCTAGAACTTGAACTTGACGAGTACAAAAAGATGATTATATCAGATGTAAACAATTACATCGCGATGTACAAAAAAGAGGGTAAAGAACCAAAGTGTAAAGGACGTTTTGAGTTTTCAAATCTAGCACTGCATAAAAACAAATCATACCAGGTTGTCCCTAAAGCTTTGTATGCATACTTTGTTAACGGTATTGATCCTAAAGAATACATAGAATCTAATCGTAACATTTATGATTATTGTGCAGGTGCAAAAATTAAAGGTGACTGGCATTTCGTAGAGCGAAAAGTCATTGACGGATGCTACATAGAAAATCAATTGCAAAATCTTGTGAGATATTATATCAGCAAGCATGGAGTAAAGATTATTAAATGCAGCTCTGACGGTAGAGAAATACAATTAGAAAGTGGTAAATGGTTACAATCTATTTTCAACGTATTTGACTCTAAAGCTTGGAATGACTATGATATTGATGAGTCATTCTATTTAGATAAAATCTATCGTGAAATAGCAAAGATTGAAGAATCTAATCCATTAGTAAATTCTAACAAACAACTTACTTTATTCTAGTATGAAAAGAACAGTAAACGGATTCGACGCATATAATCGAATCATTACAGCAAGTACCCCAGAGCGTACAGATAGCTATACGCCTATCATGCATTCCAATGTCATTAGTCAAGTACGAAAAGAAATTGGAAAAGCAGGTTTTATGATTACTGCGGAAGATTACCGCAGTACCAATAACGGTCAAGTCGCTATTGGTAATTACAGGATTAACTATAAGTCAGATCCTGATATTGAACTAACAGCTTCCTTTATGAATTCTTACAACAAACAGTTTGCATTTAGATTTACAATCGGTGCAATGGTTCGTGTATGCTTGAATGGAATGTTTGTAAGTGACGGTAAATTTGGTTTCTTCAAGCGTGTTCATAAAGGTGACGCCGACATCTTGTCAACATCAATTATTAGTGACTATCTCAAATCAGCTGATGATTATTGGGGAACATTAGTAGGTGCTAAAGATGAGTTGAAAACTAAATCATTAAGTAAGTCTGACCAGTATAACATTCTTGGTCAACTATTCTTTGATGATAAGCTTTTGACTACTCTTCAGATGAACATTATCAAAAAAGAATTAGAAAATCCTTCTTTTGAGTATGGTGTTGACAATAGTTCTGCATGGGCTTTATATAATCACGTAACTCTAGCATTAAAAGAATCACATCCAGCTAACTGGATGGATGATCATTATGCTATACATGATCGCTTTGCAGAGTATTTAGACTTAGGAACTCATCGTACAAAATACATGGCAGAACTTACTGAAAAAGGTAAGACTGAACTTGTATTTGCTGATGAAACTGATGTTGTTAGTGAAGAAGAAATACCAGTTGAAACAGCTGGTTTCTTTTTATAAATAATTAGAGGGGTCCTAGTGACCCCTCATTATTTTTTTTTTCATCATGAAAGACGTAATTATTGAAACTATTGAATCATTCTTCTCAAAGAAGAGAAACTATTCCTCATTTTATGTCATACGTAGGTATCTAAAAATGAAGTACAGAATTTATGTTTCTAAATCTGTTTTACTATCAAGATTTAAATCTTATAAAAAATCATGAAAACACCTCACATTATAGGCATTTCAGGTAAAATTGGAACAGGTAAAGACACTGTTGCAAAGCTTATAAATATTATTTGTAAGTATCCTGATTTTTCAGATGCCACAGTAGAACATTTTTATCATAATGGTAAATTTATTTCAAATACCTGGGACGTAAAAAAGTTTGCAGGTAAATTAAAACATATAGCATCTATACTGACAGGAATACCTGAGTATAAATTTGAAGATCAAGAATTCAAAAAAGCTCTTCTTGGTCCTGAGTGGGGTAATACATCTACAAATACACCACTTAATAGCATTGAACCATTTAAAGATATTGAGTTTAATAATTTAATGAGTGTGCGAGAGTTTTTACAAAAGCTTGGTACAGAAGCTATGCGTAAGGGTCTACACGACAATACTTGGGTTAATGCATTATTTGCTTCTTATTATTCTGGATCTAGATGGGTTATTACAGATGTCAGGTTTGAAAATGAGGCTGATGCTATACGTTCTAGAAAAGGATTACTTATCAGAATGGTAAGAGAAAACGCTGAAATAAAATCTGATCACCCTTCTGAAACTGGTTTAGATAAATATGAATTTGATGTATACCTCATCAATAATGGCACACTTCAAGATCTTATACCTAAAGTTCGTGAGCTTGTCAATCTATATGAATTAAACAGTAATTACGAAGAGTTTCAGTCACATAACGAAGGTTTCTTTTAATAACATATCCTATGGAAAACAAGACTTATTATGTAATGGGTGGAGAAAATGAACATGATATAGAGTATATCATAGAAGTACCACACGATGAGGATGTTATAATCATGAAATATTCAGATTCTGTAACATGGTCTCAGCATGTCAGAAATCAAAAAATCATGGAAGTTTTGAATTCAGGAGACGGATACAGAATTAATTGGACAACCAAACCCGGTAAGGTTTTAGACTATGCACAAATCGCTGAGTTAACTATTATGCTAGATTTTCTAAACCGTTTTGATTATTCACCGATGAAGTACAAAATATTAGAAGCTGTAAAAGAAAAAACCCCTCGTAATTGAGGGGTTTTCTTCTTATATAGTGAACATAAACTATAGAGACTTAAGCATCTCTATAAGTTTAGGATGAGGGTAAATATCCACCTTATCTTTTCTTACAGAATTATGAGTATATACTCCAGGTTCACCTTTTAAAGCTCGTGGTGTAATGTCCCAAATATCTTCGTTATATTCTAAAGGAATTCCATATTTCTCTTTCCAAAGCAGCAAGAGTTCTTTTGTCGATTCTATTTGAGCATCAGTGTAATTATGAAAATATTTGTATCCTTTAAAAGGTTTTTCCAGTTCACATACTTGATCTGCAGGTACTTCTCTGTTGACATAGTTATAAAACTTACCGTCTTTTAAAGTTAATTGTCCCCAGCAGCAGATTTCAATACCAATAGAAATCTTATCAAGACTCTGATAAGGTACTTTATGTTTGGTAAAGATATCCTGTTTCAAACCTAGGTGATACGCCCAGTACTTAGATGAAAATCCTTGGACAATTTGACCATCAATAGTAGCTGTACCCTTACCAGAAATAGAAACACAAGTAGCAATACGTTCAGTATTTGCAGCCCATCCTTTAAATACCTGTTCAGCATTTGCATTACCTGCTGTATGGTGTAAATAGATTTGTTTTTTAGGGAATACATCCTGCATGTACTGACTTGCAGGAAAAGCTATTTGTTTAATGTTCATTTCTTAGATAATTTGAGTTTCCACTGCGTACCAATTCCGAAAAAAGGACCTTGATTCGGAATGATCATTCCATTTACATAATAAACTTTGTCAGATTTTGTCTTCAAATACAAATTCAATTCAGCACCCACTGTATTTAGTTCGGTATTTGTAAAGATTCCACCCCCTACATACACCTGGTTACGGTTTTTGACCACAGTTGTTGTCTCTTTTACAATAGGTAACCTGTACTTATAGTTGTATATTCTATTCTTTAGCTCATTAAACTGTACAGAATCAACAACAAAGACGTAACCTAAAGAGTCAAGCTTTAGTGTATCAGCGTAAATATTGATTGCAGTATATTCCTTAACCAAATTCTGAAACTGTTTTTTTAATACAGCATAATTTGTATCAGGTATGTATTTAATTTCTCCAGGTAAATAAGTTGTATCTCTAATTATCCTGGGAACTTTACGAACAATCAACGAGTCTTTAGTAATGTATACAGTATCTCTTTTTACTGTAACCTGACCGGGTTCTGTAATCGTACTTGGACCAGAACATGATCTTTGTAGTAGTATAATCAATACTAAGACTCCTATAATAATTAAATAAAATCTATTCATTTGGTTTTCAATAAGTTATCAAACATCTGGGTCCTGCTTTTCTTCTTCTTTCTTTGCAGGTCTTTTAATCACTTGACCCAGAGTACCGATACCAAGTGAGGCAGCACATAGTATCAAGAATCCATCAAATACATATTGATGAATGTTTAATGTTTTACCTATAAGACCTGTAATCAAGTCAGCTATCAATATGATTAAGCAAGCAACAAGAGAAACAAGACCCACGAATGTTTTTTCGCTGATCTCATTATCATCTCTAATTAGCTTTTTAAAAAACTCTATCATAAAAATTATTTTCTCTTGTAATCAATGTCGTTTTCAGGCTTAATATAATAAGTCTGTTCTCTTTCTTGAGATTGCGAAGGCAACTCTGAAGAAGCGGGCTTACTTGTAGTAAACACATAGTTCTTTAGCATCGATACATCTGATTCCAGTTGCTCGATTTTAACTCTGTCCGCACTCTGATTTGTCAGAAGCAATTTTACGTCAGCTCGCATTTCGGTAATATCCCTCCACAACAGGATACCGACAAGTCCGATAAGCATAGGACTTGCCCACTCTTTGACAGTGCTGATAACTTTTTCTTTGTCTTGCATGGTAGTATGATCAAAATAGATTGTAAAAAGTTTTTGATAATTCTACCACCTCCCTCATATAAAATATACCCAATAGTTTCGAGTTCTCCAAGAAATTCACTTACTTTGTAGAACTCATTAATGAATATTTAATCAATATGATTTCAAAGTACTGTAAACTAGAAGTTTGTGTGAATTGCATGAATTTTTCCAAAAATTTCATGCACTCTAAGACCAGACTTCCTGTAGAACTTTGTAAATTATATATGTAACTCCTCATTATTTACTGACCATTCATGTCCTTCATTTTTCGGGATATGGGAGGTCTTTTTGTCTCTATATGCAACACTAACAAAACATAGAATATGGGAATTTTTGACAAACGTATCGCATTTAAACCTTACGAACACCCTGAGATTATGAAATACAGGGATGCCATCAAGCATAGTCGCTGGGACGTTGAAGAATTCAACTTTGACAGTGATGCTTATGATTTTAAACACAAGCTTTCTAACGCAGAAAAGGAAGCTATTAAAAGAACTCTTCTCGCTATTTCGCAAATTGAGATCAGTGTCAAAACATTCTGGGCTAAATTAGGAGAACACATTCCTAAACCAGAATTCAATGCTGTAGGTATTACGTTTGCTGAAAACGAAGTAGTACACTCTGAAGCATACTCTAAGCTTTTAGAAGTACTTGGATTTAACAGTGAGTTTGATTTACTACTTCAGAACCCTGTTATAGGTGGACGTGTAGAGTATCTTACCAAGTATCTTAAAAACAGTGGAGACAATGCAAAGCAGGTATATACCCTGAATCTTGCTTTGTTCTCAATGTTTATTGAGAACGTATCTCTTTTCAGCCAATTTGCTATTGTAAAATCATTTATTGAAAAGAAAAATCTTTTAAAAGAGGTTGACACAGTAATTGAAGCTACGATGAAAGAAGAAATTATCCATGCTCAGTTAGGTATGCATGTCATTAACCTTATAAAAAAAGAGTACCCAGAATGGTTTGACCAGGATTTTTATGAAAAAATCTATAGAGCATGCAAAAAAGCTTTTGATGCTGAGGTTAAAATCATTGACTGGATATTCGAAGAAGGTGAAATTGACACTGTATCTAAAGAAGCTGTAATTGAATTTATTAAGAATAGATTTAATAGCTCACTTACTGCTATAGGAGGTGAGGAACTATTCGAAATAAACGAAACAGTTTTATCTGAACTATACTGGATGGTTGAAGCTATCTATGGATATGTTCGCAACGATTTCTTCAATACACAAGGAACAAACTACACTAAATTTCAAAAATCAATAACAAGTAAAGATCTTTTTTAATATGGCGAAAATGGACTGGTATACTCCCCTTAGTGAGGAGTTCATGGGAAGAGGTTATTTTCATAACGATAGTACTATTAACGATAGAATAGACTCAATTGCTAAACTTGTAGGTGATACTTTTAAAGATGAAGAAATCGCTTTTAAAGTAAAAGAGTATATAGAGAATGGTTATTATGTATTACCATCCCCTGTATGGAGTAATGTCGGAACCGGTCGTGGTTCCGGTATCTCTTGCTTTAATACACACGTAAGTGACAGCATTGAATCTATCATTCGAGGTAATGCTGAAGTAGGAATGCTTTGTAAAATTGGAGGTGGTACATCCGGTTATTTTGGTGAAATCAGACCTGCGGGGAGTAAGATTTCTACAGGTGGTGAAACCTACGGTGCTGTGCATTTTATGCAGATGTTTGACACTACCAAAAACGTAATCTCTCAGAACAATGTTCGTCGAGGTGAATTTGCTGCTTACCTGGATATTACTCATGGTGATATCAAAGATTTCTTGAGAATCAATGCTGAAGGTCATAAGCTCCAGCGCTTCCCTTTCGGTGTTTGTGTTTCTGACAAATGGTTGGAAGACATGAAAGCTGGTGATATGGATAAGCGTGAACTATGGGCTATGGTTATTGACTCAAGAAACCGTACAGGATTTCCATATATCTTTTATACAGACAACGTAAACAACAATACTGTTGATGTATATAAAGACACAGAAGCAAGGATTAATTCTTCAAATATGTGTACAGAAATTCTTCTACCTTCTACTGAAGAAGAATCATTTGTATGTGATTTGGTTGGTATGAACCTGGTTAAGTTTGATGAATGGAAAGATACCGACGCTGTAAGAATTGCAGTATATATTGCTGATGCTGTGCTGCAGGAGTTTATTAATCGTTATCGTGAGACACCATTTATTTCCAGAGCTATTAAGTTTGCTGAAAGACACCGTGCTATTGGTATTGGTGCATCAGGATATCACTCTTACTTGCAAAGTAAGATGATTCCTTTTGAGTCTTTGACTGCAAAGTTCACTAATACTTTGATTTTCAAAACAATTCAAGAACAAGCTTGGGAAGCATCTCGTGAGATGGCTAAGAAATATGGTAAACCTGAAGCACTTGCTTCTGATAAATACGATAGACGTCATACAACGCTTACAGCTGTTGCACCAAACACGTCTTCGTCATTTATTATGGGTCAACAATCTCAGTCAATTGAACCATATACTTCTAATTACTACATCAAAAAGACTGCTAAAGTCAAGCATGCTGTAAAAAATCCTTACTTAAAAGAGCTTCTTGCTAGTATGGGTAAGGATACCATGGAGGTATGGGAGTCAATTCTACAAAGATCTGGTAGTGTTCAACACTTACCGTTCTTGTCAGAAGATGAGAAACTTGTATTTAGAACCTTTATGGAAATATCTCAGATGGAGATTGTTATCCAGGCAGGTCAAAGACAAAAGTTTATTGATCAAGGTCAGTCACTGAATCTAATGATTCATCCTGCAACACCGACTAGAGATGTTAATACACTTCTTCTTAAAGCTCACGAGCTTGGAGTAAAAACATTGTATTATCAGTTAGGTCAAAATGCTGCTCAAGAATTTGCAAGAGATATTCTTTCTTGTGAGTCATGCGCAGGATAAAATAATGAAGCTTGGGGTCGTAATTTGCGACCTCAAGTTTTTTATTATAAAAACCAACCATCCTTATGAATAGCAAAAACCAAGTCGAACTTATCGGTTATTATGGTTCCGATCTCACACATGCACAATCAGCATGGACCTCAACAGTAAGAGATCTTACCGAAGAAAAATTAAATCGCATTGAAAAGCTACTTACAATGCTTGCATCAGAAGGTCATTTTACACCTTTTGAAAAATCTAGTTTACACTTTTTAGTTACCGTTGATCAAGCTACTCACATTCATTTACTAAAACATCGCATAGGTGTAAGTATAAATGGTGAAAGCGCACGATACAAAGAACTAAAAGAAGACAAAGCGTATATTCCTGATGACTGGAATGAACGCTGGTCCATCGCACTACGTAACTTTACAGATAGTGCTAACAATCTCTATCATCAATGCTTAGAGGAACTTACACCTTATCTTGGAAGAAAACGAGCTAAAGAGTCTGCACGATTCTTTAAGACATTTAATTCCCAAATTACAATGGATGTAATGTTCAACTGGAGAAGCTTTTATCATTTTCTAAAACTTCGTGATTCAGAACATGCTCAGAAAGAGGTTCGTGAATTAGCGCAGCAGATGCTGCACAAAATTAAAGAAATAGAAGGTAATCCATTTGAATTAACTATTAAAGCTTTTAAACTATAACGAAATGGTACTACAAGAAAAGTTATTCAATCACCTGTTTAAATCAGGTATTACACCAAATGCGTGGTGTGTATTATATTCTATTTATAAAAGTATTTCGTATCGAGCATATCTTCCTGATATGGCTGAGTATAGTAAACTAGTAGATGCAGGATTCATTCGTCAGATAGAAATCCGTGACGAAGACAATTTTGTACAAGCAAGAAAGTTTGAATTAACTTCTAAAGGTTTAGCGTTTATTGAAGAAATGGAAACAATTCTGAGCGCAAAACTTAAAAAACAAGCGCTTAATACTTCTCAAAAAGAAGAATGGGCGCAAAAGATATCAGAATTTCAACAGAAGTTTCCTAAAGGTGGGGGTTATAGAGGTAATGCGCGTGATGTAATGCAGCGATTTGTTTGGTTTTTTAGTGAGTATCCAGAGTTTAACTGGGATACTGTAATGAAAGCAACAGATCTGTATATCAGTGAGACAAACCCTGCTTATTTAAAGTATTGTCAGTATTTCATTAGTAAATCTGATGCACACAAAATTGTTACTTCAGTTCTTGCAAATTATTGTCAACGAATACTTGATGGTGATGAAAGCACTGAAGCAAAACAATTTGCTGTAACTGTATTTTGATGCTCATGTTTTGTTAGAAAGTAGTGGAATAAAAAAACCCCGGCAGCATCACCGGGGTTTTCCACTTACTAACACATCTACTATGAATCAACCGAACAACTTGAACAGAACTTGAAAGTTCGCTTCAGTTTCAATATTCTTGAAATCGTCGATACTAAGTTTTACGTGTTCAATTTCTCTTTCGGTACGCATAAGCTCATCCATTTGCTTACGGAACTCAACGATGTTTGGGTTCACTTGTCCATCAATTTCATTTTTGATCTCAAATGATCCTTCTTCAGTTTCTGTTCCTAAAGACTTGATAAGTTCATTACGCTGCTCACCAATATACTTTTTATCCTCTTGTAGAGTTGTCAAAAGTTTTGTGAGATAATACTTTGTAGAAATTGAAAGCTTGTGTTGCAGCAATCCTTTTGAAACAATTCCTGTTTCGTTTGCTACACCACCAATTTCTGCTTCCAGGAAGAGAATCTCTTCCAGAGTTAGACTGGTTTTTACTGTTTCCATATACGTATTTTGGATTTGTTAACGGTACAAATATAAGAAAGTTCTACAATTTAACGACCTTGACCGCGATAATTTTTTTCTTTACGGTTGTGTTTATTGTAACTCTTAGCATGACTCCCAAGCTTTCTTTTACCGAAAGTCTGCTTTACACCTTTAGAACCCCCTGCTGAAGATTTCTTTGCTGCCATCTTAGCAATCAACTACATTCTCTGCTCCGAAAAGCTCAGCGAGTTTCTCCTTAAGCTTGCCGTAAGCAAATTCAAAAATATCCACATCTTCTGCTGCAGAAAGATCAGGAACAACCTTATCAGTAGTAACCTCAACATCTTTCTCTACCAACTCAGTAACCGTTCTAGTTACAGTGTTTGTGGTAGGTTCACCACCCTCTTCTGCTGGAGGAACAGTGATTTCCTCAGTAATCTGCTTTTCTTCAGGAACCATACGCTTTTCAGTAGTAGTCACACTAATCGTCTTTTTCATAGGAACGATAAGGGTGTCACCAATTTGAGCATTTCTTGCAGATCCTGAAACCACAACAGACGGTCCATCTGCAGAAGCTGCAGGAACATCTGACTGTGACTGGAACAACTGTAAACCGAAGTAAGCACTGCCGGTTTTGTTAATTTGATACGTACTAATACGTACATAAGCTTCGCTTGTAATACCCTGATCGGTACCAATTTGAGCTGTAATTTTTAGTGCCATTTTTTATAAAGTTTTTAGGTAAGTTCTACATATTTAATATACAAAAATTCAATAAACTCTCCAAGTTTAAATCTGCTAATTCCTTAAAATTCACTTGAACTAGCACCACATCCTCCTAAACAAGGACTGTACTGATGATCAAGATTAGAATAACCTGCTGCAAAATTTACACAACAGTCAATAGGTTGACCAGCATATCTAGCATATCCTGAAACTGACACGCCGTCACAAGTATATCCTTCGTAATAACCAGCTGCTTGGGCAAATGCTGTAAAGCATGTTTCAGTAGGTGCACCACATCCACAGTTAGGTGAATTTGATTGTACAAGTACCGCATAAACATTACAACTAGCATCATAATATCTTTCATAATAATCACAACCGCTACAATATGTAGACGCTAAAGTACCGCTTGCAGGACAAGTTGTTACAGTAACTACATTACTATAACTAGAATACTGACCAGTTCCTCCACAAACAATTCTAGCTCTAAAGAGATAGGTTGTTGAAGGAGATAAACTATAAACATATTTAGTTGTCACACAACCCTGATTAGCTTCTTGAGTCCATGTTTGTCCTCCATTGGAACTGTATTGCACCTCCATTGCGTTACAGTTGGAATGACTTATGTAAAGAATAGCACTAGTGCTTGTTCTGTCAGTTCCGGTAATAGTAGGAGCATTACACCCTGCTGCTGAGTGGTTATAGCAGTGCCATTCACTCATTGCTGCTGGATTAGAAGGGTTGGGTCTTGATGCAGAATTAGAATTAATTGCACCATAATCACCATTCTCAGCTGCATCAAGAGAGATTGTTGCAGAAGCAGATCTGTTTAACTCAGAATTAATCTGAGACATTTTAATTTCTCCTGAACAAGGTAACGCCATAGCTTATACTAACTTAGATTTAAGTTGATCAATTTCTTTTTGTTGCTCTTTGATTGCTTCAATCAGAAGACCTACTATGTTACCGTATTTTACACCATACTCATCAACATCAGCAGCATAAGTTACAGCTTCAGGTAGTATTTCATTTACTTCTTGAGCAATTACACCAACCTGTCTTCCTTTTTCTGACTCATCAATTTTTGTATAGAATACGCCACGCATTGATTTAACTTTTTCAAGAGCATCTTCAATTGTTACAATATCTGTTTTCTTTCTTCTATCAGAGTAAGCAACAATGTCTCCTGTTGCATAAAGACTTCCTGTAACATATACTTTGTAAGAACTAGAAGTAGTAGAATCACCTAATGCCAAAGAGTTATTTCCTCTATGCCAGTACCACGCCCATCTATCGTGTGTTAAAAGACCACCATTACCACTTTCATGCATGTAGTAGTGATTGAAACCAGATGGATCTTGTAAGTTTATACCTCCCCAACCATTTCTACTACCTGTAATTTTCCAAGCACCGTATGAATTATCATTAGCGTAAAAATGAGCACTATTTGTAGGATTATAATGTCCTTGATGACCTGTAGTTCTTAACCAACCATTTGCGTATACTTCTTGGAAAGTTGGTGAAGCATTGACTGTGACTGCTTGGTTCATGTGGTATCCGTCAACTGTATCAGCATTACCAGCACTGTCTGCGTATGGTCTATATGAATCTGAGTATATTCTAGACCATCCTGACCAAGAAGAACCATCATTTGCATATCTATGATAAAGACCTGCAGAACCACCAAAACCAAGTTGTTGTTGTCTGTGAGAACCTGCAAATCCATACCAAGGTACAACTGTTAATATAGATACCCAGTAGTCAGAACCTGACATACCCACGGTATCTTTGTCATTAAAATGCCAGCTATTTGCTAATCCATGCCATGAGTCGGGACTTCTATTACTATGTCTGTAATCATTTGTGCTTCTTACAATATATGACTCACTAGCATAAGCTGCGGAACTTGCGTAGTTTACTGACTGAGAACCAATGTTTCCTGAGTCAATAACATCATGCCAAGTACCAGATCCTCTGTATTGCTTAAATCTACCTTCAGCCCAGAAGTTACCACCACCATTTGCATAGTAATCACCATTTGTAATAATTCGGTAGCTAGTATTAATAGCCTGACCAACACTTAAATAATTAAAATGAGCAGCATCTAATCTAGAAGTACTATTCATATCTAAATAGTATCCCGTATCATTTCTGTCATAAATTATATAAGTTCTAAAATCATTTGCAAAAGTTGTTCCATATAACTCCTGTCCTCTATTCCATGTTCTTAATACCCAGTTTCCATCTTCACTTAAAATTCCAATTTCATTACTGTTGTTAGCATAAAAATACCCTCTTACGCTACCACCAGATGTTTCCATTCTTAATGCTGCAGTACCTGAAGAATCTGCTCTCATTCGCAAATCTCCAGTACCTGCAGGATATATATGCCATCCTGTATTTGACCAATAAATACCGTTATTATTTGTGTGATTTCTGAACCAACCACCTGTTGTATAAATATCATTTGCTGAAACATTTGCAAATGTTACACCATCAGATGTTCTTACATTTTGATTCATGTTGTAAGCATATGATGCATTACTTGTATGTAGTACCTGAATAGGAGTGATAGATATTTTCTTATCTCCATTAGGTTCACTTGAATTTGATATACCCGTTACTCTATTCCATGAACTACCTCCAGCATCTCTAACATGAACCTGAAATGAGTTCCAGTAAGAACCGCGAGGCCACCAGAATGCAATATTACCATTGTATCTCATCACCTTAACAGGACCTGGGAAATAAGATCCATAAGACATTGCTGATACGTTGATAATAGTATCTGCATAGAGATAACCCTGCATGATAAGCTTAAATGGAGAGTTTGATGAATCATAACTCTTACCTGAAACTTCCATTACAAAAGAGTCTCCAGACCAACCATCTGCATAAATATCTGTAGTTACAAGAGTACCGTTAGGAAAATCACTTCCTGAATGAACACCTCGTGCTTCTTCAACTAAGTTGTATGCGCTATAACCTTGTAGTGTAGTAACATAGTTTGTCCAGTTAGAACTGTCTAAAACAGCAGCACTAGTACCACCACCATAAGAGTTTTTATTGACATATGCTGTACCATTCTCCCATCTCCATTGCCAACCATAACCTTGACGATAAAAACCTGTTTCATTAGAATTCATCATCAACGTTGAACCTGAGTCAAAGTAGATACCGTACCAACCATTACGAGTAGATGTAAGTCTCATTGACCCATAACTACCAGAGTTGTTAGCATAGATATAGTTACCCTGTCCTCCAGTTTCCATGTAAATCTGATTGACATAATTAATGTCATAAGAGTTCATGTGGAAGTGTCTGGTCCAGTGTACATATGAGTTATCATTTGTAACATAACGCATAATCTGTGTATCACTTCCAGCATTTCTACCATACAGGTATACAGTATATCCAGAATCCCAGTACCAGTGTAGACCGTACCAGTTAGAAGAATCTTCACCAAAATACATGTGAGCATCACCTGAATCATTTGCACCTACATATAAAGTGTCATTTACCCAAGTAGATCTACCGTTACCTCTACCAAGCTGAATATTTCCACCATTATCTATTCTAAAGAACGTAGAACCATTGTAATCAGCAATACCATTATGAGGATTTCGGTTTGCAGTATAAGTTGAATATCCTATATCCAGTTGTGTACCTGAACCATTAGAACCAATTACCCACTGTTTATCAGCTGTGTGATGTGTAAATTGAATTGTTGGTCCATGTGATCCATTGCTAGTTACAGTATGGTTTAATGTGAGTACAGGGTATTGACCATGTAAATAAACAACAGGTCTAATGTTACCATCAATAAGCGTATAGTCAGGACTAGTTGTACCTAGCATTAGTGTAGGTCCATAGTTTCCTGTACTTCCTACTAATCGAGCTGTAGTATTATTACCATGTACAAAATCAATGTTTCCAGAAGATGTTGATAATGATAAAGTATTTGATGCATAAACACCACCCCTGTTCCAAGCAGCACCTAGTCTAACTTCTCCAGAGTAACTTTCCGGATCATTTATAACAAGGTTTCTAGTACCTCCTAAATATGGAATATTGTTAGTGGATGTCCCAACATTAAAACCATCAACAGTATCTGCATCAAGTCCTGAACCAGAACCATCATTTCCAGCATGCCAAACAACATTACCATTATAAGACATGTTGCCAGTGTTAGGAATAATAAAATCTGTACCACCGGTTGTAGTAATACGCATTCTATTTCCAGACTGCATTCTAAACCAAGTGTCTGTACCATCATAGTTAATAAGAACACGACCTATATATGATGCTGCAAGGTTTGATGTACTATTAGGATCAACATAGTAAGAAGTATCATTAGAGTCGTAGAAAATAGGTGCTCTAAATGATGAGTTTGCCCAAGCATTACCAGACGCATCCCATCTAAGGTTCCAATCTACCATGGTGCCATAGTTACCGATACCTATTCTCCAATCATTAGAACCATAGTTACCTATAATACCCCAATAAGTACTTGCGTTATTAAAAGCAATATATGCATTAGAGTTATTCAATCCATCTAATTGAATACCACCAGCAACTTCCATAGATTTTCCAGCACTTCCGTCCCAGAAATATGTGTTATTATTATAATCATAAAACACAGCAGCATACATACCTGCTGAAGTAATAACATTAGAACTTGTAGTATTACCTCTTCCTGTTACAGTGGCTAAAGTGTCTGACTCTGATGTTATACCACCGCTAGGAATTGTAACTGAGTTACCTCCACTAATAGAAAGAGTTGAACCTGATATACTTAATGTTTGGTTATCAGAATCTGTTGTTCTATAACCTTGAGCTTGAACCCATGCACGAGTTGCTACAGGATTATTATTAATATAAATATCATTATCACCACTATTTCTGATAGGGAATCTTGCCCAAACTTCAGAATCCATAGTGGTTCCACTATGATCACGTATTGTATAATTTACACCTGCACAAGATGTCCATGCAGACATATTAATTGTATAAGTCTGAGATCTACCCCCAGGACCATGCAAACGATAATGCGCACCACCAGATCCACCACCACGTAACCATACAACAACACCTTCACAGTGAGCAAGTTGCATACCTGCAACCATTGTTGTGTATGTTTCACTAAATTCAATTACACGGATTGATTTATCATTACCACCCCATGCAATATCACCAGCCCATTCAAATGTAAATGTCAAACCTCCCTGGTGAGAACCAGTTCCAATTGGGTCCCAAGGTGCAGTCCATGAATAACCACGGCTGACGGAATAACGTTGCATTCCGTGACCACCATTCCAGTTATGAATAGTAACAGGGTAGTATTTGTTTTGATCACCATAAATATAGAAATCTACATAACTGTCTGTTACATAAGCTCTAGGTGCTGCATATGATGCCCAGTTACCTGTATTTAATGCAGAAGATATAGGTTGTGCCCATGATGAATAGTTACCACTATCAAGAATTGTATATTGAGTACCACCACCATAAGTACTTCTATGTATATAACCAGTACCTTGACTCCAGAAAAGCTGCCAACCGTAATCATTATTATGGAATCCAGATTCATTTGAATTCATCATAAGATTGACATTACTTCCTGTAAATCTTATACCAGACCATCCATTTTTACTACTAGTAATTTGAAGTGTACCATAACTACCAGAGTTTGGTTGAAGATGAGTACCTACACCAGAACCTTCTAAATATAATGAACCAACATAATCTACCGACGCTCCATTCATATGTAAACTCTTATTATTATAAGAACGTACATATGAACTATCAGTCATATGCCAGCCACCAGCATATGATTCAAAATAAATACCTGTTGTACCATTAACACGAACCCAATCACCTCTAACATGTAATCCATTGTCAGCATATATTCTACCATCAGCTTCAATACTACCATCTGTAAATATGCTTGAAAATCTAGATGTAACGCTATTAGTAGTAAAGTTTAAATAAGTACCATCAAAGTACATACCTCTTCTTGAACCCCAACTATTATCGCTACTTAATGACCAGAATCCATTATTTTCTCCCGCAATATAACATCCATCAACAAGAATACCCATTTGACTAGTATTTGGTAAATCTCTACCAAATACAATCTCACCACCATTAACAGCATAACCACCCCAACGCGATCCAGGAAGTCCTGAACCATACCATCCGCCACCAATAGGAAGATATCTATCATCGTGTGTATGAGAAGGTAAATCCGCTGATGTCATTGGTGAAGAAGATATGGTACCGTTAGCACTTGTACGTACCATACCCGCTCCGTGACTACTTAGTCTCAGAGAACCTGCAATTACCGTATTCTGTAAATTTGCCATATCTTATGCGTTCTTTTCTAGTTGGTTAACTTTATCTGTTAATTCTTGTACAGCTTTAATAAGGATAGCTGATAACCTTGTGTAGTTGACACCATCAGGATTACCGTCTTTGTCATACTTAACAACTTCCGGATAAAGTGCTGCCACATCTTCTGCTATAAGTCCAATCTCTTCGATACCGCTTCCTTTTTTATTATATCTTACAGGATTAAGTTTTGCAAAAGCTTCTGAAGAATATTCCAATGACTTAACGTTTTCCTTGTATCGAATAGATGAGTTTTCTGTGATAGTACCACCAGCAGTAAAGTTTCCATTGTTATCAAAGACAAATTCATTTGATGTATTAAATCCGAAATCAATAACAACTCGATCAGAAGATCCTTCAGGTTTTCCAAAAAATGCCCAATCAAGATTTCCTTCTGTTTGCATCCTCAAACCAACCCAACTATTAGATGTTGTTTCTATAGAAACAAGAGCTGGATCAGAAGATTTAATTTTTAAAATACCATATCCACCTTGATGAGCACCATCAAGTGTTAAATAATTTGAAATTGTATCACCTGATGTATTTACAAATCTAGAATCAGACTCTGACTCCGTATAGTATCTGTCATCGTGAGTATGACCAGTATTAGATTTTCCTGCAAGAGCTGTACTTAACCAACCATTTGTTGTTGAGTAAAAGTCACCACCATTACTAAAGTAAAACTTATCACCATCACCATTTCTATGTAGACCTAATTGTCCGGCATCAGTAGTTACCCACCAGTATGCGCCAGTAGTAGAGTTATACCATGACTGAGCGTATCTGTCAGTGTTATATCTAAATGTTACACGAGCATAGTTATGTTGTTCGATATATACATTGTAGTTAGAACCATCTAAGTATAACCAGTTACTAGTTCCATCAGCTCTTCTTAAGTAAAAATGACCTGCATCTAAATACATTCCTCCACCGCTGTTAATCTGCATGTGGAGATTATTCCATGGATCTCTGAGGTTTAAGAAGTTACTACCTTTAGTAAATCTGTTATTATCAGTACCATCAGTAATAAGAATATTAGCATTAACTCTCAGAGCATGTGATGAGTACATTTGACCACCACTTTCATAAAAGTGCGGTCCTGAATCATAAAATAAACCAGTTCCATTAGCAGGATGAATCCAGTTATTTACATATAAGTAACCATTAGATGCATATTGTGCAATACGATCTCCTCCACCTGTAGCTGATCTTTCAAATCCATCAAGTAAATCTGCATCAAGACCAGAACCTGCTCCGTCATTTCCTGAATGCCAAATAGTATTTCCTCTCCAGTATGCTGCTGATGCATTAACCTGGAAGTATAATTCGTTTATTGAACCATTGGTTCTGTAAAATCTAAAGTCACCGCTGTGCTGAATTAAAGAAGTTACATCTGTAACAGTAACATTACCTGCAGCATCATTAGGGATACCACGAAGAATCATTCCATGGTAATTGTCAGCATATGCTATACGACCGTAACCTCCTTCATTAAATCTAAGTGGACCAGTCATTGTGTCTCCAGATGTATTTACCCATACATCAGAAACTGAAGTAATGTAACCTTGACTCTGTACCCAACTTTGAGTTGCAACAAGGTTTCCGGTCATATAAATGTTACCAGAGCGTTCAACGCGGAATACTTCACTACTACCGGTTACACCTTGGAAAAGATAATATCCACTTGAAGAATCTTGCTGAATAGCTTTTATAATAGGTGTTCCCTGCGTACTTGCAGAAAATGAAACCCATCCTGTAGCATTAACATTTGCAGACAAAGGAATATATAATCCAGCATGATTACCCCATCCGTAAGCTGTATTCCAATTGGAGATAGTAGTTGAAGTAAAGTTTTCAGATGTCCATATTTGTCTTGAATTCCAACTAGAACTATCAACATTTACATGGACATACATTGCACCATAGTAAGTTGCTTCAATTGCAATATTACCAACACTACCACCAGTGTCGTGAGAGACTATCACCTGACCACTGTGACCTGTATAATTTCTAGTATAAGTACCTGCTGCTAAATTATTTGCCCAACCAGTTGTATTTCCGACGTCTGAAGAAGTTCCTAGCCCACCTCTTGATAAAGAATACCTTGCATCTGATTCAGATTCAGTGTAATACCTGTCATCATGATTGTGAGAAGGAAGACTAGTAAGATATCCTTGAGCAGTTACCCAAGATTGTGTAGCAACATTAGCACCACCAATACGCAGATATCCATTATGATCAAAACCTCCGTGTCCAACTGTCACAAGTGTATTGACATCTGTACCAGCACGATGTTGAATTGTATTACTAGTAGTATCATCAAATACAAGTGAACCTGTAAGACGAATTGCGCCTGCTACGTTGAATTTATAACTTGCATGTATATCACCAATACCTACTACTCCACGATCATCAGCAAGATATATATTACCGTATTCAGAACGAATATGTAATCCTGTTTCATCACCTAAGCCTCTAATATAACCATTTGCTCCATCAGAATAAATAGTAACTCCATCCCAGTTATTTCCTGTATGTACTCTGAATGATCCGGCTACTTCAACTCTATCTCCAGTAGAAGGTACTACACCAAAACCTACGTTACCATCAAATACAACATTTTTATTAGCATACCATCTAAATGTTGGTGTGTTATATGCTGATCCTAAATAACCATAAGTCATGGTATTATTACTACCATAACCACCAATTTGGAAAAGAGATGTTGTATCGTATTCTTGAAAGTTTAATAATGTTCTTGCCCATCCACCACTAGAGTAATTGGGTTTTCTAAGTACTACATTATCACCATCAAGAATAGTGCTTGCCCATCCTCCTTGAATTGTTAAAGCACCTGTCATTGTATCACCGCTGGTATTTACCCAGACGTCTGATACAGATGTTAAATATCCCTGAGACTGAACCCAGGTTTGGGTAGCTACTTGTGATCCATTTGTATATAGTCTACCGGCTGTATCAAGTGTTAATCTCTTAGTATAGTCACCTTTATATACAATTTGAAAATTACCTGATGAATTACTATTGTCATCAGGTGCATCACAGAGTATCCAGTTTTCCCATTCAACACCTTCTCCAAATCCAGAATCAGACATTATAATGTGACCAACACCTGTAATGTTATCATTCTGCATTTGCAGTTGTCCAACTAACGCAATGCTACCTGATATAGTTGCGCCACCAGACAAATTCAAAGCTCCTGCAAATAGATTATTCCATCTATATCCAGAAGTACCTAAAGATGCATTATTTGCTGTAGTTGTACTATTAGGAATAATTGCAGTTCCCTGAAAATGAAAATGGTTCTGATCACCAGAAGGATTCAAATAAGCGTTACCTAATCTTAAACCACCTACCTGAATAATATTAGTAGTTGTAGCATTTCTATCTGTTACTGAATCTAATGTATCAGTTTCTGAATAAGATGTTAAGTAACCCGCACTTGCGTGGTTACCCCATGAATACGCTGTATTCCAGTTAGATACATTAGTAGATGTAAAGTCACCACTATGCCAGATTCTTCTAGAAGTATTCCATGTAGTATTATTACCAGAACGCAAATAAAAATCTTCAACTGCTGAAGATGCAGGACCTATAATTTGCCATGCAGCATATCCGTCATGCCATCCTTGAATAGTCATTGCTGACCACCAAGTACTACCTCCAGAGTTTAATCCTGGTATTTGGTTAGTAAATTCCCAACTTACACGGTAATCATCATAGTCTGTAGGAGTTCTTTGACCACCACGAGTATCTTCAACAATACCTCTAAGTGTAGTTGTAGAAGAACCAGCACTGTTAGCATAGTTAACACTCTGAGAACCAATATTACTTGTAGTAATAGCAGTAGACGCTGGCTGATATCCAGCTGTAGCGTGATTACCCCAAGAGTATGCAGTGTTCCAATTTGACTTTTCTGTAGTTGTAATTGACTTTACATGGGCTGGAACAGTGGGATCAGTTTCTGTAAAACTTGTTAAGTACCCTAACTGATTAAGATCAATATTACCATTAAATGCTGAACCTATACCTGTAAATTCAAGTATAGAACCAGTAAGTCTAACATTAGAAATATAACCATCCGCTGTAGAAATAGTCCAAGATCTGTTAGCTGACAAATCATAACTTACACCATTAATTGTGAGAGTGCGAGTTTGCGGAACTTTTGAAGCAATTGAGTTTGTTACAGTAGTAGCAAAATTAGGATCGTCTCCAAGTGCTGCTGCTAATTCATTAAGTGTATCAAGAGTTCCTGGGGCAGAGTCTACAAGATTTGCTACTTGTGTATTTACGTAAGTCTGTGTAGCATAACCATTAAGAGCTGCTGCAGTAATGTATCCAGAATCATTAGTGAACATAGATATGTTACCACTAACATTCTGAAGATTTCTACCGTTAGTAATTACTTGTGTTCCACGGATAAAAAGACTTGAGTCTACAAGATCAAACTCAGTACCACCTCTAATGATAAGAGGGTATTTGTCATACGCTGCACCACGCCATTCTTGAACCCAGAATACGAATCTGTCATTTGTAGTTGCATTATCACGCAACTGAAAAACAAAATCAATTGTGTCAGAAGATGGTTGAATTGCATAGATTCTTGCACCATCATTATTCAAGGTCCAATCAAATCCTTTTCCTGTTGTAGGAAATACTCCAGCTAAATCCTGGAAAATAAGATCAGCGTTGTTACCAAGTGTAACATTTCCATTAAATGTAACAGGTGTACTTGTAGAAGCACCTCTAGAAGTTACTGTAGCAAGCGTGTCGCTTTCAGTAGGGATAATTGTAGACAAATCTACACTACCGCCAAAACCGTTACCTACACCTGTGAACTTTAAACTATTCCCAAGTAATTGAACATTGGAAACATAACTGTCAGAAGTAAGGTAACCCTGTGCTTGCACCCATGCACGGGTAGCAATTGTATTTGTATCAATAGCAAGCGTAACATCACCAGTACCAGAATCAGCACCAGTGTAAGAAGAAATAGTAATTCCCGTAGAAGGGGTGACAATTAATTTACGGATGAGTGCTTTACCCGCTGCGGAAATATTAATATCCGAGCGTTCAATGCTACCATCAGCAATTTGTCTTCCTGTTATTTGTGTACTTGCCATCTTTGACCTTAAAATTAACTTTTGACTAAATCAGTCAGAAGCAATTAGAGCTGTATCTTGTAATCTACAGTAATAAGATCTGACGCAAGTGGGGGGTCGTAGATTGTCAAGATATTAGCTCCAGATTCTGAATAATCATATCCAATGCCCTCAGTCATTCTGATACCATTTATATACAGTTTGGTGGAACCGGATATGTAGGGCACTTGTGTTCTAAACACTTGGTTAATACCATTTCTGGTACCAATTATATTATAATCATAGTCTGTTTCGTCAACTACACTGGTTGCATCAGAATATACAACACCTGTATGATCAACTTTTAAAGTACCTACTCCTAAAGAGCTTAGTACAAATTGACCTGTTACAGTATGACTACCTACTTGTAAGTGTCTTGTTGTTGTATTTCCGTTTGCTAAGACCTGATCAATATTAATTGTGACAGGTGCTGCGTCAATGTCGTCTAAAATTTGTGTAGAAGTACGATACTTGATTTCTCCAGAACCCGGCTCCACTACGGCAAACCTAGTTGCAGAAGCACTCAGATTACTAATCTGGTTGATCTGCAACTTACCACCTATGAAAACATCAGATTCAGTTCTTCTTGCCATTACAAGAATATTTTTAGATTACTACTACAGTAAATTCTCCCGGTGCTGGCGCATCTACAAAGCGCAAAAGAACCTGGTTTGCATTAATTAATACTACTTCACACTCAACTTGTTCTGAAGGTAGAGCTGTTGTATACAATTGAACAATTACATGCTCTTCCCCTTTATTGTGGTCAACAGTAAATGCTACGTTAGAACCATCACCAATAAGTCCAGTATGTTTAAGAGCTACACTGCTAACAGTTTGTACGTGACCAAAAGTGTCAAAAGTTAAATTTTGAATTACTCTTGTACTAGAGTTAGCTGTATTTGCTACACTAGAAGTATCTGCATGTTTAACTTCAAGAGTATTACTTGCGTCGTTATAAGTAACGACAATACCAACACCCGCTGTAATAGCACCTAACGCAGAGTCTTGAATAAACTCTACAGAAGCAGGATTAGTGCTAAGAATATCGTGATACTCAGAACCATCTTCAGTTAAAGTCCATTTGTCTGAAGCTTCATTCCAAAGGATTTGAACATTTGCTGCAGTACCTCTTTCAATTTCAATACCAGCATTTTCTGTTGGTGCTCCTGTAACATTGCTGTTCAACAACATAATGTTATCAGCAATTGTAACAGTTTCTGAGTTTACAGTAGTAACTGTACCATCTACTTGAAGGTTTCCAATTACACGGAGATTACCACCAACTTGGGTATTACCTGTAATGTTTGCAGTACTATTAACTTGTAAAGCACCATTAACTGTTGCTCCACCATCGGTAGATAAAGCACCTCTTACAGAAGCAGTAGTTCCATCATCATCAATAATTGAATCAACTACTTGCTGAGCAGCTCCGTCCCATTTAATTAATTTGTCAGGAGTTAGAGTATCTGCACCACGAAGTTTAACACTTGGTGTAGATCCTTCACCACCACTACCCAATACATCGATACCAGTATCAGAAGAAATTCCTGCTACATAATCACCTGTAGTATCAGTTCCAAGAGCTACACTATTTGGTTGTACAGTAGCTTGAATTTCAAGTCTACCAGTAGTACTGTTATAAGCAGCTGTTCCTGCAACATCACCTACTAACGCAATGGAATTCAGAGACTTCTGAAGTTTAGCTAAAGAAGTAAGAACTGTATCAGTACTTACAATAGCAGTAGCTGTTGCTGGGATAGTTAAGTTTGTGAGAACTCTGTCAAGTACAAGGTCTCTCTGCACACCTGCAGAGTCCATAATTTTTGCAAATCCATCTTTGAGATAGATTTTCTTAAAGCCTGCTCCAGGTGACGAGGGTGTACCCTGAATTTCGGGTAACTGTACTGGAACTAGAAATTTTGATGCCATAATATAAAAGATTTAGATTGTCGACAATAGATATCTTTCAGGAGGTATCTCCTAATAATAATATACCGAATTCCTGCGAAACTTCTATGAGAAGCTTTAACTTTTTAAGGCATAAGGGGATGATTGCTCATCCCACTTATACCCATCCGTATTATTGACTCTTCTGCATTATGCTAATCCGGTAATTAGGATCAAAAAAGTCACGGACATTTTTATAACCTGTAAGGTCTGCAATATCTTTATAAAGTTTAGGAGTATCCTTTTCATAGAACCCGACACGTCTTTGATATGTACCCCTTCTAAATATACCTGCCATAATTGAATCATCATCTGGATCAGGTCTATCTGCACCTACCAGATCATAAGAACCCATTAACATATAAGCAGCCAGATGTTCTGATGTTTTGTATAATTTTAGTCCGTCATTAACCAAGTTTGTAACCTGACTAAAGTTTCTCAGATACTCGTCAAAACTTCCGATTCCGGGTAGAGGAGTAAGTGATGCAGTTTCTTGCTTAAGACCCCAAATAAGTCTAATAGCATTACCTTCCCACATTCCCAATTCTTCATCATCATCTTTTTTACGACGTACATAACTTAACAAAAGCAATGACAACGCTGTTAACATGATACCGGCGTAAAATTCTTTACTAGCTTGAGCTGCTTTTCTACTGTAAAATGCATTAACAGGAGAATTTTTAGTAAGTCTTGGACTAAAACCACCAAGAAGAAGGTGCTTACCCATCTCTTTATAAGAGTACAGATTACCAATTGCAAGTAATGCACGCCAGTAACCCATTGCAGCTTCTTCACCTTCCCAGTTTGCACGCAAGTTTCCAAGTCTGTTAATAGCTTGCGGAACCAAGTATTTCTTAAAGAAGTACATCATTTTACCCACAAGTGTCTGTTCAACAGAAGTCATGTCGCTTTTTGCATAAGCACCCTGTGCTCTACGAGATTCTGAGTAAACAATTCTTCTCAAACGTTTTTCATCATCCTTAGTGAAGTTTACATCAGAACGTATAATTAATTTACCATCAGGGGTTTGCGTATAAGCTTCATAGGCGCTTACCATTATAGTATCACCATTCTCATCTTTCTGTTCTTCACCTGTAATAGGATCAATAACAGCAAACTTATAGCTATTCATTACGGCTAACCATACAGTCATACTCACTTCAGTATCACCCTTATCTTGAAGAGCATAAGCGAGTTCTTGAATAGAACTAAATTTTTCAGCTACTCTTCTTGATTTAGAACCTGTTGTTAAGTTTAAGTACTTGATATAATCTTTTTGTGCTGGATTATACATTCTATACATCATGGTTTCAACAGAAAGATTACCGAGTTTTCCCCAGTCACTTAAATACTTTCTGAAAAATCCGTTATATCCGTATATCTGAGACTTTGCCCATCTGTAATCCTGCACACCATAGTGTCCAGAATTATGTGTTGCAAGAAATGCTTGGATGTTACCAGACATAAAGTTTTTAAACTGAGCAGCTACGTCAAAACCTAAACGACCAAAAGATGCAATCTTAAATAATCCATTTAGTGCTTTCTTTGCTCTACGGTTAGTGTCTTCTTCATACTGACCAGAAATAAATTTGCGTTTCTCAAATTGCAAAAGCTCTTCCAACTTAGATAAATCCTGAATACGTTTTTTATCTGCAGCGGTATTAGAGTTCCTAATCTCTAGTTCTCGACGAAAATCACCAACAAGATTGAGAATGTGCTCTGCTGTAGGCTGCACATCTGTCATTGCTTGGTTAATGTAAGATTCAAATAACCATTTTGCACCAGCATTAATAGCATCAACTGTCTGAAGATTTGTGTTATACTGATCATTAAATCTAAATCTAATTGCATCAGGACCCATATCTCCATACAAGTTTGTTACAGCATCTTCTTCACTAACTCTTACAGCAAAGAAATTATCACGCATCTTAGATAACTCACCAGAGATACCTTTTCCAAAACCTTTAGCTACAATATTTTCAATAAGTGTTGCTTTTGATGCAGGCACTTTATAACCCAATACTTTACCAGTGGTCTTTTTCTGCATATCAAAGAACATTTTCATGAACGCATTATAGTAATCAAATGCTGCCTTGTCTTTGCTCAGATTTACATATTTACTGTTAATGTTATCAGAGTTCTCATACCCAGGGATAATCTCAACAACCCCATTTACTAACTTTAATCCTTTAGGTAATGGTGTACCATCTGCAAGTTCTTGATAATCTTTGTTATATGCTTCTTCACTAAGTTTTCTAATAGTGTATTTGCTACTAGGTCGTTTCTCCATATACTGAGGATCTCCAGGAACTCTGTCGTATAAGAACAGTTTAGTTGCAGCAAATTGTAAGTCTTGTTCTACAATAGATACATAAGGAGTGTAATGGTGTTGATTATACCATTTAGCAAATAACTTTTCTTCAGCTTGGAATTGAACTTCTGCAAAAGCTAGATCAGTACTTGATGTCTCAATTCTTATGTTATCATTTGCAGCTATAGCGTCTTCCAGTCTAGTTCTGGCTTCATCCATTGCGGACTTAGCACGTAGAAGATTATTCTTACGCTCTTCTCTTTCCTGCTCATAGAATTTATTAAGTCTTTGTGTAGAAATATTACGAAGCTCCGCACTTAAGTCTCTAAGTCTTTGACTTTCTTCATCAGTCAAAAATCTAAATATGTTAAATGATTTATTAGCTTCTTTAAGATTTTCTATTTCCTGAGTTATAGCATCTAAATCATTTCTGTCTTTCTCGGATAAATATCTTGGATCAAACTGACCGTCCCTTTTGTAAGGAGACATGATTTGTCTACGACGCTCAAATAAATTTTTTAGTTCTGGGTTTGACAATCCTTCAGTAATACTTTCAATCTCACTATAAATAGATTCAAGTGCTTCAAAATATGCTGTATTGGGTACAGTAACCATATTTTCTTCTTCCCACTTGCGAAGCATTTCAGGATTATTTGCATACTCAAGTTTCTTTCTGTTATAGACACGATCAAACAAATTCTGATTTATGTCATAAACAAACAAGGTATTTAACGCATCAATGTATTCCTGATATTGTGCATCTTGTTTAGCAGCATCATTTCTCAACTTTTTGATTTCAATGTCGATTTCTCGCATTCTATCAAAGTCTTCCTCATCAATTAATTCTTCATTACCAAAACCTACACTATCAAGAATAACTTCTCGTTCCATATATAGAAGCTCAAGCTTTTCTTTAATTTCAGGAGAAAGTTTAGACAGATACTCATAGTAAACATCAATATAGGGTAGCGACGAGTTTTCTCTCATCCAGTTTGTATGATCACGAGTAATATTCTCTTTCTCACGAATTAGAGATGCTACTTCTAGTTTTAACTTTTCGTATGCTTCTTTATTCTTTTCTTGAGCTGCTTTATCCCGTTCTTTTTTTACCTCATCAATCTTAGTACGAATTGCTTTAAGCTGCTGTCTGTAAACATTAAACTTATTATCATAAGACTCACTGCTTGGTTTAACATAGGTAGCAACCTGGTACGAAGCAGGTTCTCCGTTTTCATTGTAAGACTGAATTGTTCTGATTTCACTTACAAGTGCATTCATTGATTCAACAGATCTTCCTCTTCTGAAATTTTCCAGTAAGGTTTGTAGTTCAGATTGCTGAATATCATTAATAAATGACGCCTGAGCTTCAGCTTGAGAATCTTTTAAGAAATTTGTAAATGCAGCAATAGCAAGATCACTGTTACCTGCAGATGAAATAAATTGATCTGGTGAGATTCCCAAAAAGCTAATCAATTTCGGATTACTTGCACCGATATAAAGAATACTGTCAGGATCAGTTGTTCCCTCAATTACTTTTTTGATACTTTCTGTATCATAGTTAAACCCGGTTTCATAGATAAGTTTTAATCTTTTCAGCTCAAGTTGTTTTACTTCAATAGCATTTACAATCCCTTTTTTACTAGGATCTAACTTATCCATTACTTCATTGTAAGCTTCCTTATTTAAATATTTTAGAGCTTTAAGTTTTAGTTTATCTAAACCTTTAAGTGGTACACCGTTGATAAGATTTTGAATTTCTTCTTCTAGCTTTTTAATTTTTGGTTCTAGAGCTAGTCGCATATCTTCACCAACAGCTTCAAATGTCTTTTCTGAAAATGTACTTTGAATCATCTTAACAAAAAGAGGTACAGCATATTCTCTGTAATCTGCTTGCATGATATCAATCTTTGCAGAAAGATCTTTAACCACCTGGTACATATAACCAGTTTTTTCAATCTTACCGTCAAACTCAGCTCTATTAATTTGGTTTTCAACCAAACGCATGATCTCTCTGGTATTATCAAGCATCTTCTTGTAAACAAGAATCTTTCTTGATTTTGCAACTTCATCTGATATTGTCAGAGCATCTTTAAAATTCTTGAGCATATTGTTGATATCGATATCCATCTGTTCAACAACACGAGCAAATTTTAATGATGCAGTTACGTCACCACCTTTTTCAATAATATCCCTGAATGTTTTTAAGGTTTCAATTCTTTTATTGATTGTATCAATCTCTTCTTCGTAACCTTCTTTAGACTTAAGACTAGAACGCTCTGCATACAACGCATCAATATTATCAGATACTGCTTTTTTCAAAGAATTGGTAAAAGCATTGTATTGATCAGGTGTCATATCAAAAGCCATTCGCTCTTCATTAACTTGCTGACCACTTTCTTCTGACTCACCAATCTCAACATACTTTGATACAACTTTCTTAATCTTATCGTATTCTCTTGCACCAATTTCAGAAAATGCTGCACTACGGTTATCCCCTTCAATGTTAACCATACCTGCATATTCGTAGAAGTTTCCTTCAAACTTCTGAACTGCAAATCCCTGGTAAATTTTATTAATGTCAGCTTGATATATAAGTGCAATGATTTCTTTCTTACCTACATTGATACCATTCTGTCTAAGCATATATTCATATGCAAGTAACTGCGCATTCCAAGTATCATATGTAGATCTCTTTTGACCTTGGAATTCAACAGCAGTTCCATTTGTAGAATTGATTTTTATCTTGTTATTTGCAAGCTCTTTATAGACTCTGTTAATATTAAAGTCTGTTGTCCCGTCTTTTTGAGGTACTACAAGTTGTTTAACCTTTTTTGTTTTAAAGTCAACAATATGAAGTTGTCCAGTAATATCAATGACAACCATATCCAATCTTCCCAGCATCATAGTTCTGCCGGTTTCTGATGTAGTCACACTAGCACCAACAGTAAGCTCTGGAAGAATAATATTACTTGCAGAAACATTAGATCCCAAAACATCAATAACCTGAAGAGCCATTTCAAACATCTCTTCATCTTTAAGGTTTTGTATTTGGAATGGATTCTTCTTACGGTATTTTTCTAAAACTTCTTCAAACTTTTCCTTAGACAAAATCTCTCTCAAACGCTTGTTTTCTTTTGTTGCAGCTTCTTGTACCTCTTCTAGAATACTGTGCATAAATGTTCCAAACTCTTTAAAGTCTGTATAGTCTTGCACTGTTGTAAATTCAGATGAACCAATAAATCCACTAACGCTTACAGACTCTAAGGGTTTTCTACCTTGTGCTTCAGCTTCTAAGCTATCTCTAAAAAACTTTGCATTCTTTTCAGCATTGTCTAAAAGTTTTTGAATAGTCTCTACTTGTTTAGCATTTTGCTTAACTCTAGAATTTGACAATACATTCTTTAGTGTATCAATCTGAGAGTTTATTCTATCCAGTTTAAACTGCGTATTACTTCTGCGAAGGTTTTCGTCAGGCTGACTATTAAATAAATCATTAACCTGTTTTGCTTCATCTAAGTTATATGCAGTTCCAGATTGATTATAGTTTATATAAAACTCAACTTCAGCTGTATTAATAAGTACAGCTAAGTTTTCAAAAGTCATCTTTTCAGGAAGCTTTGAAATATCAATTACTCTGTTTCCTCTGCTGTTAACTAAATAAACAATTTCAGAAATAAGATTTTTTAACCAACCAAAGAATTGCTCCATCAATTGTGTAAATTGATTAGCGGGTCTGGTTTCATTTTCTTTAAACTCTTGCTTTACAGCACGTTGTAACATCTGAGTTACAAATTCTTTATTGATATCGAGTGCTGTATATCCTGTACCATTCTTATAACGGTTTGCAATGGTATTGTAAAAATCAATGTCAAGTTGCTTACCTGTACGAAGTAATTGATCAAACAGTGAACGATTTTCACTGTAGAGAGCATTTACAAATGGGTGAAGTACTTCTTCAATTGCAATAGATGTATTAGCTCTACCATTTACTAAATAAACAGTACCATTCTTAAAGAATCCATTAATGCGATCTACATTAACACCATGCTCTGACTGAACCAAATCCTGAGGATTAACAAAAGAAACCTTTAATCCAGGAAATACCTCAGACATTCTATCAAGAGTTTTCTGAATAGTCTCTTGTTGTTCTGATTCTCTTAATTGTTTTGCACGAATTTGCGGTGTAACAATCCCGGTTATATTTGCTTGAGGAGAACTAAAGCTAACTTCATATAGAGATTCACCATAAGTATAATATGGTTTATAGTACAAGCCAACTCCTTTAACTTCAGGAGAAGTTGTCCATTTTCTCAAACCATCTAATTGTTTTGGTGTAGCAAGATAACGTCCAGGAGATAACTGATTCAGTCTAAATGCTTTAGCAATATTAACATCTCTATTACTGATTTTGTAGTCTGTCAAATTATATTGTGCAGACTCAATCACCTCATTTTCAAGAAGATCTTTAATATCGTTCTCGTTGTATTCTTGTCCGTTATATATGAATTTACAAGTGCTCATAGGATAACATTAGCATTTAGTTTCAATTTCACCATTATTGGTTTTGTCAGTCAACTCTTTAGAAGCAATATCTGGTGTCTTTGCTTCTGGTGTTACGCTTGCAGGTAAATCTTTTGTACCCTGCGCATATCCAATAAAGGAATTAATCTCTTGTCTGGTAAATCCAGATAGACTCATTCCATCAATAGATACAGGTTGGTATAACTGATACTCAGCTTGCACACCTAATACAGCTCCAGCAGTATCAATAGTTTGACTTAATAGCTCAGAAATAGGTGTAATATCAGATTTATCAGTTGTTCTAAGCTTAGTTAAAACAAATATTTCTCCATTATTATTTCTCATCATTGCAGGGAACTCATAGCGATTAGATGTATAATCTTCCATACGAACTCCTAAAGGTGCAACCTGAGCGTTCATTAAATTTCGGTTTTCACCTTCATAAGAACGCATATCTAAAGAAATAACATATTTACCTTCGCCAAGATCTTTGATAATATTGTCTGAAAAAGCAAAACCTTTTTTGTTAGTTCTGATATTATCTACACCAAATATCTTCTTTGCCATTACAGCATCCTGAATATATAGTGCATTAAGTGCAGGTATTTTTGTTGACTTACTTACTGAAGCAGCATCAATCATTTTTACATACAACTGATACATTACATCTTTAACAGTGCGTTTACCGTCAAAGAACTTTTCAAAACCAGCTCTACTTGAAATAGATTCAATTAATTGTTCTGTATAAGTATTAAGATTTTTGTACAGGTCAGTATTAATATACTGTCCAAAGTTACTAGCTTTTCTACCCATACCATTACGAATAATTTCATGGAAGAAAAGTTTTACTGCAATTTTTCTTGCTCTTGGGTCAACACTCTTAAGTAATGCGTTATATCCATCAATGATATCTTCTTTTATTTCTGGTACAAGTTTTGCTTTTGTATTCATCTGTAAGATGTAGTAAGATCTACTCGTACCCGCATCTTCTTTAGAACGAATGCTAATTGTTCTGACAAATGGGTTTGTAGAATATTGATCATTCAAGTATTCCAAATCTTCTTCAAGAGTTGTAAACTTAGATGTATCTGATACACTGCCAAACCAAAACTCAGGTCTGAACATTTCCTTCATAGTGTCTTTCAAGAATTGCTCATCAGCTGTAGCTCCTGGATTTTCTGCTTCAACACGCATTTTATCCAAAATAAGAGTACCTATAATGACATCTGCCATTTCCTCTTGTTCTTGGAATATGTTACCGAATAAGTTTCTTAAAGATGTCAGCGGATTGCTTCTTGACAACATGATTCTTGACAATTGTGCATTCATGTCGCTTACAGCTTGTGCTAAAGGGTTCCAAACAGTTTCACCTTTAAACAACTCAGAACTATTCTGGAAGATACCTGTATTGTTTTTTAATCTACTAATAGACTTACTAAATCTATCAACCATTGCTGCACTTGGCTTAATACGCTTAAACAAGTTAACAATTCTGCCAGCATCCATGATACCAAAAGACTGTGCTGCTTGTTTAGCATATAGATCCAAAAGAATGTATTTCTGAGCTTCTAAACTTAAAGGTTCACCAGACTTGGTAGTAATTGAGTATCCAAGTTCTGCAGGTGTAAGAAGCTTTGCGTCAAGTCTTTCACTACTAATAGATTCCGGTGTTGTATACTTAATGCTAATATTTCCAAAAGATATATTTCTAGCATTTGCAGACAAAATCTTAGCGGCAGTCAAATCTTTGACAACCTGATCCGTAAGTAACTTTCTCTTCTCGCTGTTAACCTCTTTATAGAACATCTTAGTATATGTGCCATTAATCTCTGAGTCTTTAACAGAATCAACTGCGTTAATAACTTCGGGAAGCATATTTGTAAACACCGCCATTTCAAGTGGTAGACCTAAACCGATCATTGCAAGTGTAACATTCAAGTTAACATCATTAAGTTGCAATAAGGCAGGAATAGGATCTTTTGCACCGTCAGCAAACATACCCAAAGCGTTACCTACTAGTTGAATTGCTCTGTAAGATTCATTACCTCCAAAAGAATCGTAAAACTTAGAACTTCCAGATTCGTCTGTCAAGAACCAAATTCTTTCATCAGATTTTAATCTAAGTTTATTAGCACCTACAAGAGCTAAAAACTTGTTGAAGTTTGCAGTAATACCAATTCCATCCTTATTTACAGCATTAAGTCTGTTAACATTAATAACACCATCAATACTGAAGGCATTGTACTTTGCAGCAATTGTTTCTGGTGAAAGACCTAATATATTAACAGCCAAGTTTTTAAACATACTTGGATCAGATCTTTCTTCAGAATATAAACTTTCAAATACAATTTTATTACTAATGATACCCAGCTTAGCATCAAGATTTTGATTCTGATATGTTTCTACGGGAATCTGAGGATTTTCTCTAAACATATCAACTGTATAGGGTAATCCATTTGCTGCAAGAACTAGCTGAACTGCATTAATGTAATTGTAAAGTTTTACAAATGCTTTTTTATCTAAATCACTGAACTGTGATTCAAGTAATTCAGTTTGTCGTTTTGCTTGTCTAAGTCTTGATGAAAGTTCTCCTTGTAGTTTCCAGTCAGCAACCTCTTCGTTCGACTCATTTGTTGTTCTTACTGCAAGGTATTCTTCAAAAGCCTGTTTCTGAATGTTCTCGGCTTCCCATACTTTTGCAACATCTGTCATTGTAGGAAGACCCATCAATTCCATTACACGTTCAGTGTCCTCGTCATAAACAACTTCGTTATCCTTTCTTGCTTCAAATGTCTCCTGCATTAGCTCTCTGTGAGCTTTGGAAACTTCATTGCGGAATACTGAATTACTTCCAATAGAATTAATAAGTTCAAGGAACTGGGCTTCTGTTCTATTTACTTCAGTATATCCTGTATAATCTCCGTACACATGTTTTTTACCAGTTGCATCATTGTAAGAAGCATAACCATGTGCATATAGTGAGTCAATGTCAAGGTCAGAACCGGCGAGCAAGTGAACGAGCTGAGGTACTATAATAGTATTTTTATAAGATGCATCAATGAAGTCTACAATTTTAAATGCTATCATTGAACGCTTATCTTCTGTAGGAATACGTGTAGCAAATGCTTTTGTCATCTTTTCTTTGAAGAGATTGTATTCTTCAAAAGATTTAAACTCCGGCATTGGTACAATTACTTCTACAAAATATGTAGTATTACCATTTGCATCTACTTCAGTTGTAATTCCAGGGTACCTTGTTCCGTATCTAGACTCATCTAAATACTGCATGTACTGACCATTACTTTCAGCAATATCTTGCTCTAAGGAATCAATAACACGTCCTGTTTCTCTATCAAAGAGTAATTTATATCCAAAACTAGTTGCATGGAAATACTTACCACCTTTTACTTTTTCGTCAAATACTTTATTACTGTAGTGACTAAAGAAGTAATATTGGAATGTTTTTCTTATAACTGGAAGGTTAACATTAAACTTAGGTTTACCATCCTGAGTCTCAAAGAATTTCAACATGTTACTGTCAGCTCCCTGATCTACAAGTGCTTCACGAATTGTATCTACTAACTCACCAACATTAATGTTACCATTTTCGTCACGCAGTGCTTTTAGCATAAACTGCAAACGTGAGTTTGTAGATCTAGCTAATGTAGTATTGTACTTAGAAAGTATTTCAGCTAGTTGAGTAGTTTCATTAGTAACCCTTTCTCTATCTTCTACTGAAGACTCTGCAAGCATTCTATCAATTGTGTGCTGTATGTCAGCTGGTAATAGAATTTTAGCTTGAACTGAGGCTTTAGAATCTTCAGAAATACCACTTGTTTCTACCTGGTTAAACTTAAATCTTGCATCAACACGGTAACTACTTCTGTTTAAAGAAATATAATTACCATTTCTTTCCTCCATGCTTACAGGAAGACTGGTGACTTTTTTAGAAGCTGTGGTATCCATCAACATATCTATTTGATGGTACTCCATTGCATTTAACAAGTCATGAAGTTTCTGACGATGAGGTCTAGGAATCCAGAATCCGTGTATTGTATTATACAGTTCTCTAATCTGATTTTGAATTAGTTCATATTCTGTATTACCGGGTTCAATCATTCTAGCTCTTTGACGCAAATCATAAATTGAACGATAAGCATTTTCTAAAGTAGCTCGTTCTTCTTCACTAGTTACGTTAAGTACACTAACATCTGTCCTATTAATAATATGCTCTGACTGCTTGAAATAGTTTTCACGACCGGCATGAACTGTTTTAAATGAGTTTAATACAATTCGATTATCTTCTAAATAATTTATTTCAGTAGGAGTGAGCTTTCTGTAATTCGCTTGAATAAGAAGATTACGTGCTTTCTCAGGTAATCTACCAGTCTCCTGATAAAAGTCAATTCTATGCATTAGTAATGTCAAAGACTGACCATCAAATACTTTTTCTCTACCTCTTTCTTCTTGAATAATACCTTCTTCGTTAGTAAGGTTTTCAAACAACTGTCTTACAGAGTCATCTTCTATTTCATCTATACTATCATATTGACCAGCAAGAATATTATTTCTGTCTAGCAACATAGTAATATCATCAACGTGAGCTACATTATACCACCCACGTTTCATTGTACTACCTGCAGCAAGAAGAGACTTATTACGTTTAAAGTAGTCAATAGTATTTTTAATACCCATTGCTCTATCACCGTCAATTAATTGATTTACAAATAAGCTGTTAATCAAGTAATTGAAATAATAGTCTTTTAAGAATTGCTCGTCACCATTAATACCCAAATCTTTATTTGTAAAGTATACGGATTGAAAAGCAGCACCTCTAGTTGATACCTTGGTTTGCTTAACATCACTGTTGTTAATGGTTCCATTTTTTATTTCTCTAGGTCTTGAACCACCTTTAAGTACAATAGAACCTTTTTCGTCTTTCTTAATAATATCGTTTGTGAGAAGATTGTTTAAGTATTTGTTAAAAGACTCTTCAGCATATAAAGCAAGTTGTTTATCTAATCTACTTTTTACTTCAGCGTCTAAATTCTTAAAGTCAATCTTATCCTCACCCTGACGTTTTGCTATTTCGATAAGTTCATTTCTTAATGAAGCTCTTTCATATTCATTAGATCCTTCTTCAAAGTTTGTGATAGCTTGACCTGTTAAAAAGAAATCATCAAGATTATTAAACTGAAATGCACGTAATTTTTTTGCTTCAGCTAAAGAAGTATCATTCGTGATTATTTCACCATTCTGACCTTTTTTAGCATTGAAATTATTCAAGTAAGTATTTTGTCCTTGCTCGTATAATGATTCTCTTAAAGATCTTGCTGACCATTCTCTTTGAATCCTATTAAACTCTTGCTGTACAGCAATTCGTAAATACTGAACAGGAGTATTCTCATAAGACACTTTACCAGCAACAATCTTTGGAGCAAAGTTTATATACATCGCACTAACTAAAAAGTTAGTTTGAGAAGCTTCAAGCTGAGTCAAATTTCTGTTGAAAACAGTTACCTCGCCAGTTAACGATACTCTTTCATCATTATTAGTTGTCATCTGATGTTCAGATTTCAACTGTGTACGTTGAGAGAAATTCATCAACTCTTGCAAATACTGAGATCTTGCATTTAAACCTTTATAATTAGCTGATCTTACTTTCTGACCATTAACTATTTGTTCAACACCAGCATTAACACTAACAGAAAGGTTTTCAAAAAATGTTTTAAGAGCAAGTCTTCTTTCAACAGTTTTCTTTTCACCTTCCGCGCTATTCTTTAAAGCAGATGCAATAAAGAAGTTATCTTCAAACCATGGTTTCAAGTAATCATTGTAATAAATACTTGTTGATAAAGCTTCTTCCAAACCTTTATTTCTAATGTCCTGAAGAAGCAAGACAGCAGGTGTATATTTTACATATCTGTATACAGGCTTGCCTTCTGCATTAGTAACAACTGATGGAAGTTCTTTTGGGTCCATTTTCAGAACATACTTCATTGCTCTGCGCAAAGAAGCATAGAAACTATCATTTCCAGCTGTTCTAGAACTACTCAACAAGTCTAACTTCTGACCTTGAGTAGTATTAAATCTGACACCTTTAGACATGTTTTTAGACATGTCACTAAGATTCTTAAAGAAGTTCTTAGACAGGTATTCGTCACCGTGAGCAAAACTTTCAAAAGCATAGTAATGTCTAAACACTGTTTCTTCAGTTCTTGGAAGAACTCCATTCTCTTTAACATCAATTGAAAGTAGTGAGAAACGTAATAGTGATTTAGGAATATTAATTCCTAACACCTGCATATTTTTATAAATAGAATTTACTAGCTGCTCTAGTTTTACTTCTTGATTACTCACAATAAGATCTGTGACACGTCCTGTGTTCTGATAAATACTTAATGCAAGATTGGAAAGCGTTTCTGCAGCTTTCTTATACTCTTCGTCAGATGCCGACTTAGTATTTGTAGATTTAAGTTTTGCTTCAAGAGCATCCATCTTAGACTGCACATCAGCTCTTGTTAACTTTTCAATCTGATTAGATGAAGTAGAAGAAGATATCAATTGATTCTGGTCATCTCTTTCTTCTTTTGTAATCAATCTGGTAAGTAATGAATCCATTTCAGCATTGTGAAAAGTATCAATTACCTGACTATACAAGAGCAAATCTCCACCAATAGGTTCAAAGTTTTCATTGAAACGAATATTCTTTTGTAAGACGTTAAACACAGCGTCTAAAGAACGAGCTTCGTCAATGTTTTCATCATATCTATACTGCTCTCCAGCAAGTGCTATTCTTGGAATAATTTCTTCAGGCATAGCATTAGCTGTAATCTTCATCAATAGATTAAAGATGTTTGATCCATCTACCATTCTAGAATACTTCACACCATTCTCATCTTCAGTCTCATATTTAACTAAAGACAAGAATCTTCTCATTTCTCTAGGAAGACCTTCTAGTGGATTAATGTTAAAGAAAGATGCGTCAAGATCAGCAGATGAACCAATTTCATCTTCTGTGATATCGAAATCATTTTCATTGAACTCTTCTTGAGTTGTTACATCCTCTTCTTCTCTATGTGCAGGAGTAGTACCATAGTTGATATGCTTAAGAATACCTTTTACTTGATTGAATAAAACATCAACAGCTTTATCATAAGTTTGAGCTACACCTGTATCATCAATATTATCATACGCCGGATTACCGGTCATGTTTTCAGCTTTAGCTTGAAAAGGTACTTGCTGACCATCAATGTTGAATTGTAAAACACCATGTGCTAAAACAGCACGCATATCATCAAGTCTTGTTTTCCAGTTTGCTAAAATCTGCGAATCTTTTCCAGGATTGTTTACCATCCATGTATCAAGATTAAAGTCAGACATTGCTAAAAGCTTTCTCTGCAAATCAAACTTATCCTTGAGCGTAAGTTTTATCTCTGGATTAATTTCCGAAAACTCACGAGGATCAAAGTTCATTATTTCATATGCTATTCTATAAGCAAGCTGCTTTTGATCTTCTACTGGAAGAAAACTAGTTACACGTTTTACAGAACCATCTTCTTTCTGTACAATTCTATGACGAGTTGGTGCAAGTTCAAATGCAACAGAACCTGTTTCATAATTACTAATTACGGCTGCATTCTTGTAATATCCTGTAGAAATTCTACCATAAACCTTGTCAATTGTATTAGCATTAGCTGTAAAGAACTTAATTAAGCCTTTCAACAAACTAAATAATTTAGCAAGGAGACCTACAGGTTTAGATGCTTTAGGTTTTGTCATATAAGATTTAAAACCTTCAGCTAAAATCTCTTCTGCAATTAAATTTTCTATACGCTCTTTGCTACCAACAACTTTACGACGTTCCGCAAATTTTTTTCTATATTCTTCGCTAAAGTACTTTGAATTTTTAGGGTCAGCTTTAACCTGCTTTAAAAGTTTTGATCTTTCTTCAGATGTCATTAATCTTCTGAAGACATGGTGAAAAGCTTCGTGATAAATTGTACCACCTGATTTAATTGTCTTATTAAGATAGATTACACTATCCTTATACATACCCAAGATAGTACCGTTTGCTTCCACCATTTCAAGAAGTTCTTGAACTTCTTTTTCTTCTAGAGAAACAGACTTCAAGTTTTCTTGTAACCAAGCTTTTTCAGATTGAAGTCTTTCTTCACTGAAAGGTTCGGTATAGTTATCTGAGAAATCTTCTTGTACAGAAAGGATGCTATCCTCAACAGGTATATCTAACCCATTGCTCTGTACCGAAGGAGTATTTGTAATGTTTTCTGATCCAGTGTTTGTGACTTCTTGAACCGGTGAAACAGAAGTCGTAGAATTCTGGTATGTCGCTTCAAATGCGACTCTACTTGGTTTAGGAGTAAGTACTTGATAGTACTTTGTGTTGAATTTACCAATTTTAACATCATTGACACGTAAAGAGTAGTTGAGACCTTCTCCAGGTAAGCCTGGACTAGTTTGAGCAATAATTAGAAAAGGATTCTTTTTTAAACCGCTTTTCTCGTAAGTTGCTTTAAGTTCGTCACTTCCAGCATTGATTACACCCTCTAAAGTATTTACTAGCGAGTCTACAATGCTTTTGCTAATTCTTTGTACACTGCTAGAAACTCTTGAGTTATAATTTCTAAGATCAGAATCTTCAGGATGTCTTGCTTGCAGTTTAACTAAATCCGCATAAAAATCAATTATACCATCAGGAGTATTTACATCGTGAATACCTAGAGATGTATACTTGGATTTTAATTTTTCAGTGACACTATTAGATTTAAATCTATCTAAACTTTCTTTAATTGTATCAATAGGAAACTCAATGCTAATAGGTGCAATCAAATTACCATAGACTCTCTGCATTGGTTTTACACTGAATACTAATACAGGTTCATTTTCTTGATTTTTACGAACATTAATATTAATAGCAATACCACCACGAGGATCTATCTGAATACTTTTGGTATTGAACTCAAAGTTTAAATCATTAATCTGTTCATCACTTAAACCCTCAGCAGTACTTAATGCTTGAGCAATACTATCAAAGTGCTCAGATATACGTGCATAAAAACCAATAAACTTGGCGTTATTAAACATGGTAGAGGTAACAGAATTTGATGTTACCAATCCTGAAGAAGTCTTTGTTAATAGATATTTTTTGTTATAGGGTATTGATCTGGAATTCATTGAATTAATCCAGCGACCCAAATTTGACTTACCAAAATAATCAATTGCAAATTCTGATACAGAGCTATATGAATTACCATTGAATTGAATTATTTCATTAGCGTTCAACTGAGATTCAAAAGACCAGTTAGTTGCATCAATATCAAATTCTTCAGGATTAACCTGTATACTAGAACGATTAGTATTTGTATAAAGAATCAAAGGAATTTGTGCAGTCCTTCTTTCTAATTCCAAACCAGTTCTTTCATCAAGTTTTACAACTTCAACAGTAGGGGTAGTATCAGGATTGTTTGCTATATAGTCTTCTAAAGATTGACTTGTTACAGCTGAACCTGAACTGTAAGAGAATAGATTGTAACTATTCTGGAAAATATTTGTTACATCAGTAACAGGTCCACCAGACTCTACAACAGGTAAAACTTGAGCTTCAAACTGTTTGTACAGTTCATAAGCCTTAGCTAGTTCCTGAAGATCTGCTTGACTAAGCTTCGAATACTTACCATTTCTGTTTACCACTGAAGTGTTTTGAACCCTTTTAAGATGTTCAGGATTACTAAAATCTACTATAGTAGTATTGTTATTATTATCTACAAAACTGTAGTTATTGAGGGTAAATATTTCAAATGTTTCACCCGTACCTTCTACAACCCCAACTAAAATAAAACCTTGTTCTTGCTTAGGTCTTGCTACAGTTAATACTTCACTAAATCCTACTGATCGTTCAAGCTTCTGAATTTGTGCTTCACTTTCAAATGTCTCATGTGTACGATTTGCAAGTCCTGCAATTGATGGATTAGATGATGCTTCAGAATACATTCTAGAAATACGATCATCTGCAATATTTCCAACCTTTACAGCAAATACTTTAAATGAAGAATTAATAGCTTCTTTAGATTTTGAAGCAAGAATTTCAGATGCCGGCTTTTGACCTTCTAGAATTACATCGCGCATTCTTAATCCTGAACGCATATTAACATCAAAGAAAATTGTTTCCCCGTTGTTAAATGACTCACTAGGAGCTGGGAGGGCAGGTCTTGCAAAAAGATAATCGGTTATTACAGTTCCGTCTAATGAAACATATTGATCACCTTCTTTGTAAGCTTCAACAACTACAAATCCTGGCAGACTTACTATATATGTTTGAAGATCTTCTGACAAGTTCTTCAATCTTACGTAAGGTGATTTACCAATTAATTTTTTACGAGCTGCTGATGTACGATTAAGTAAAAAGGTCTGGTTCTCAAGACTTAAATTCTTCAAAGTAGAATCTAAAAAATCCATGAACTTATTTATATCCTGAAGTTTTTCGTCTTGATTTTTATACGAAAAAGCTGATATATAAGCATTTACGTCTTTAAGAATTATGTCTAGTTGTACCTGAGTAATAGATTTTAATGACTCAAGGTTCTTAATGGAATCAAGAATACTTTCCGGTTTAATTGTAGATGTCTTAGACTTGACACCATACATTTCAGCAATCTTGTCTACAAATTGCTCAGGGTTTGATTCAATAAGATCTTTTAAACCAATAACACCAGATGCACTACCAAGCTCATAGAAAGACGAATCTAACCCATGCAGAGCTTGAAAAAGTTCTGCAAAAGAATAAATAGCGGTTGCTTTATTAAATGGGATTAGGGAACCGTTAGAGATTACTGCTTTTGCTACATTATCAAAGTTAGTATATCGCTGTGGGTCCGCCTGCACCAGCTTCTTTAAAATGGGAAGGAAGTCCGCAGGTGTTACCTTACAGTTTGTCATAGTTTACCGGATTAGCTAATTTTACAAGAGACAAGTAAGCGCATCATTGATGTCCGAAGCCAAGTCCCTCTCTATATCAAAGTTAACACTTTTTTCCTTATTTTGTAGAGCTTTTTGTTTAAACTCTACAAGTTCAGAATGGATATTTTTTAAATCTTTCGAGTTTAAATTTTCTTCTTGAGTAAGCGTAGTAACATCAATATTTGGCGAAGATGTTTCTTTGTCGCTTATTACGGGTTCTGTAAAAGGTAGTTCTGCTTGTCCTTCAGCTGATTTTGCTTTAAGATCTTTTACAGCTTTTTTACCAGCTACCGTATTAACATAGTCCTTAATACTGGACAATTTGTTTTTAGCTCTCTTATTATATTTATTAAACTTGTCTGTCAGATCTTTAATAAACTGTTCTTGTTTAACCCAAGTTTCTCCAGGCAAATTTTCAATAGCAAAGTCTACTAAAAATCTATCTTCTACTGCAGGTTCAACTTCTACTGGAGCAGTTTCTGTAGAAGTAGGTAAAGATTCTTCTTGAGTAACAGGGTTGTTTGAAGCATTATCAAAAGCATCTAAAACGGATAAGTCATCCATTTCACTGCTAGTAACAGGTAAAGGTTGAGAAGAAGATTCAATTTCAGCATTATTATCTTCTAAATCTAACCCAGTTTCAATAGTGGCAGATGGTGCGCTAGATGGTGGTAATTCATCATCATCGTCATTAACAGGAGTAGTAGGTGCTGGTTCTGGTGTTACATTGTCCTGATTATCTTGAACATCTGGTGCTTTAGTTTTATCAATACTATATTTATCTTTTATAGCATCTACTAGTTTAGTCAATTCTTGCTGAACATACTCCTGTTCTTCTACACCTCTTGTAGGTGAAACATATACCGCAAAGATGTTTTTATATGACTCTTGACTTTTAATAAACTCTTTTACTTCTTTAGAAATACGATCATAGTTTTCGACCATGAACTGCATAAACTCCATAGAGTTTATTTGATCTTGATTACCAAAGCGTTCAGCAAGCTCTTTCCTAGTAATGCTCAATGCAAGCTCGTTTTCTAGATATGTTAAAGCATCAGAAATTCTTGCTTTAAATTCACCATCTGCAAAACGCAAATGTGCTTTTCTAAAATTCTTAGGGTCTAATAGAATATCTACTGCATTAATATAATCCTTTGCGTTTTTATCAAGTCTTATAAAGTCAACAAGTTTGTCAATACTTTGTCTAATTGTTTCATCTGATACTGTAGTATTTAATCCAGCTTGTTTGTTTTTTAGATTTACAATCTTTTTAAATAACTGTTGAACAGTATCATTTTTGATCATCGAGTTAAACTCTTCTTTTGTAAGAGTTCCATCTTGATATGCTTTTTTATTTGCAGTACCAATAAATGTGTATTGAAGATCTTTAGGAAGTTTTTTATTCTTCTCTCTTTCATCACCACTCAGTTCTTCTTGACCGTCTAATTCTTCTTCTTCAACGGTGTTTTCAAACAACCAGAATTGTTTCCAGCTATTAAGTAACTCTAACTCTTCTACTTTATTGTCTATAGATTGCTTAACAGCAGGATCTTTTGTTTGCTCATACGATTCACGCAGATTTGCTAATTCACTTTGAACAATACCCAGTTCACTTTCAAGATTTCTAGGATTACTCAAAATACGCATTGCGTAGTCTGCACTGTTTGCAATTTCACTTATACCTCTCAATTCATTAGCAAGAGTTCTAGATCTTTCGCCAGCTAACTTACCCTTGATACTATTCACAGCTACAACATCAATTGCACCATATAGTGCATTTTGCAAATACATTGCTCTTCTAAAATCTTTACTGTCTTTAGGAAATATGTAAGGATCTACTAATGGACCATATTTGCGGACAAGACTTTTGTATGTATCAGTGTAAGTATTAATATCATCTGCTATTTTATTGGTAAACTCTTTTACAGAATTATAACCAGTTTCTTTGATATCAACACCATAAGCTTCTTTAAATTCTTCTTCTGAAAACTGCTCACCAGTTTGACGAAGTCCTGTTATAAATGCATCAGTAGAATTTGTCATCATAGCTGCACGAACTGCAGATACTAATGCATCCTCTTTAGCATTATTAAATTCATAAACATTTCCGGTAGTGGCTGCTTCAGTCATATTCTCAGAAGCTACAGCTTGTTCTCTAGCGTTGCGCATGTAGTGAGAAGTACCGTTTCGTTTATTGTCAAAAAATAGATTAAGCTGATTAACAGCATCTGTTACTTTTTGATCTTGATTTTTCATTGACTCTAGATTACCCTGCATAGCAGCATAACCGTACTCACTTGCTTTGCCACCAACATAAGTAACAGGAGCAACCAGTCTACCTGTAAGTGCGCCGATTAAAAATGTCTTGAAACCTTCTTGACCAGCTTGAGAACGTGCACCCCTGGTAATAGATTCTTCTAAGGAAATAGGGTTACCATTATATATAGATTCATAGTAATCTTTTACTCCAACAGCACTACCTTCTTGTAGTAGTTCTTGTACACCTTCGGTAAGTTCAAACTTACCCATACCTCTACCCATAGACTTTGTAGCTTCCCAAGCAGCTCGTTTTTTACCAAAGTCTTCAGCAATTTCACCTAGGTTACCAAAGGTTCCAAAAAATCCTTGTTTGTAGAACTTGGTTTTAACATCATTTGCAACAGCTCTTGTAAGAACTCTGTCTTCAGCATTATTGATAACCATTTCACGCATGAACTTATTAGTAGGTCCAAATCGACTAAATAGATTACCAAACTGAATTTTATTCATTGTCAGAAGAATGCCCATGTTAATATCAAACACAGATCCTCCAACATTCATTGCTGTTTCTCTAATTGCTTTTTCTTCTTCACTAGTAGGAACTCTATCGTACTGTTCCCTGAATTGATTATGTAAAGCAGTATAAGTATCACCGTATGCATTAGCACTTTCAAATGCAGACTCAGATGTAGCAAGTGTCATTTCATTAAGGCTTCTTCTAAAACCATTGAAACCCACACCAGCCAACTTAAGCATATCTGCACCATTAGCACCCGCTAAAGCTATTTCTTTACCTGTACGCATCAAGTTACCAGCAACAGGTATAAAGTTTTCACCAGCAGCCCATATTTTACCATAAAGACTTTCAGCTTTTGCAATATCAGCAAAGTTCATTCCTACAGCTCTAAAAGTTTCATTGACAACTCTGTTACCAAATTCACCCACTCGACCCATAGTACTAAGATTAGCAGCTGCCTCAGCGTGTGTCATACCTGCACGTGCAACATCATCTGCTGCACTTCTACCAGCTGCAGCAGCTGTTTCTAGTATTCTTGTAGAAGCACTCAAACCTTCAGCTGCAGATTCAGCGGTAATAGCTCCAGCACCTAAAGTCGCAGCTCTTGCTGTAAGACCTACACCTTTTAATCCTGCAGATACCGCTGCACCAACACCAAAGGTCAACGCAGTTTCAGCTGCAATTTCTGTTAGAGTTCCTAAAGTGTAACCAGCATTACCAATAAAATCTTTGACAAATTTTTTATTAAAAAAACTGTCCTGCTCTTCAGGAGTCATGAATATTGTATTTCTCAACTCATTATCCTGATCTTGATAGTATTGTTTTAAAAGATCGTCTTCATCTTTATTAATACCATAGGCACCTAAAGTAAATATTGATCTCAGTAATCTTCCGGTACTGTAAGCTCCTTCTACAAAAGAGTTTCCAAATTTGTAACCAAAATCATCAAACGCCTTACCAAAAGTACTACCCCAAGTTTCTGCTGCTGCATAACCTGCATAGTTTTGAGAATAATCTGAAGGATTAAAACCCTGTTGCTGAAAAAAATCTTGTGCACGAAAAGGTGCTACTGAAGACTCAGGAAAGTATTGAGTACCATAACCACCAGTATTTACAGCATTAACAGCTGTCT
>Ga0208089_1000001_pt1 | contig 113515 bp, 129 predicted proteins | sample LakMenEpi29Jun12_FD_150744 | JGI IMG/M metagenome (GOLD analysis project Ga0208089, IMG submission 150744) | Freshwater microbial communities from Lake Mendota, WI - 29JUN2012 deep hole epilimnion (SPAdes) | ecosystem: Environmental > Aquatic > Freshwater > Lake > Epilimnion/Euphotic zone ... | reverse complement strand
GTTTTCATTATCATATACTGCTTGAATACCAATACCTGCTACTGGATTATCTTGCCATGCATATTCAGGAAAATGCTGTGTTAGTTTGTATTTTAAAAACATTGCAAACCACCATTTCAATCCAATCTGTGATATCTCTTTTAAACCTTCACCATAATTAAATATCTTACCTTGGTTTTGAGATACAAAAAATAATCCTGCAGGAGTTGATATTACAGCTAATCTATTTTGAGATGAACCATACTCATATGGTTTATCTGCATTAGTTACAGCTTGACCAGGTTGACTAAATAAACCTCCGTCACCTATAGTAATCTTAGTACCTAGATCTGTGTTAAGTGTATCAACACCTTGGAACATCTGAGGACTATCATTCTTAAATGTAATAAAGATACCTGACTTGTTTATAGACTTCACTCCTGATATCTGAGACTTAAACTCTCTATAGTTATTAGGTAGGAATATAAACCAGCTGTCCTTATATGATTCATCCTGTTGTTGTAATGAGTAATAGATTCTATCCGGAAGATATGTAAAACATAGCTTAGCTACTTTAGGATCATAGTATGTGTTTTGTAGTGCACCTGATGAAAAGTATTGATTATATAGTTTGCTTATGCTTAATGAGTAATCATATCTATACCAGTTACCTCTAGTTATATTTTGAGGATCCATATCAAACATTCTGAACAGATCTGTATAGTTGTATGGGTTATAATTTTTTTCCCACTCATAGTCACCAGCTATTCTAAAATCTACTAGTACATCTGACTCTACAAAGAAATCTCTTACAGAAGAACATGCTAGATAAAATCTAGAATCTTTTGGTCTAAATAATCCCGGATAGTTTACTTGATTAGGTTCATTAACATAATCATACTTGTCATAATCTAATCTATAAAATCTACTTGGTAATGGACCTGTTCCCGGAGCAGGTAAACTAAACCAGTTTGTAGGTGCTAATTCTGATACATCATATTGTTTAGAGTTAGCCCAAAATCTCGGTTGAGGAATCATTTGATGTAACAGATAATTATATTCAAATCCATCAGGTTGACCATACAACCAATCATAGAAATAGAACATTGTATTCTTTTCAGTGTATCTGTTTACAAAAGTATCTCCTCCAAAAAATACAGGAGTTGTATTGATTACTTTAAGTTTAGTATCAACATTACATTTGTTGCAATTTGTTGTTCTTCCTACTGCATCACTTAAATCATCATATTTGAATTTTTGTTCACAAGGAGTGATTACAATTTGTTTTACAGACTGTAATTGCCCATATTGATTTCTTATTCTAACTTTTATACCTGCATAATGACTAGCAATTGGGGCACCAAACTCATTATCAATATTATCAAAATTAGGAGCTTCATTACCAGTAGGTGTATAATTATTTAAGGTGCTAGAATTAACTAATCCGTTTTGTACTATATGTCCAAGTGTTGTTAAAGATTGATCCACATACTGAACTCCGGTTGGTTCTGTGATATAATTTGGACCAACTGCTCTTGTAAGTGGAGGTGGTGTAAAATTAGGTCCAGCTATTGTTCTTATTACAACTGTGTCAGATCTGTTTAAATTATTTATACTATAACTTTGTGGAGCACCTGTTCCTGCACCACCAGCTCCATATTGATAATAAGACGGTAGTTGTTGTATGTTACCTCTTAGATAAGTTCTGTCATCAATTTTAAATCTATATAAACCGTTTGCTGAGTTATTAGGTCTCATGTCATCATAAAGACCATGAGCAAGCATTTGTAAAGCAAATTGTTCATAAGGAATGATAGCCAATAAGAGAGCCTGTGTTGCTCTTGCTCCTTCACTAAAATAAAACAATAATTGATTAGTAGCCCCTAATGCTCTACTGATAGGATCTAGATATGCCCAATCTGGAAGTGTATAATTGTATCTACTTCCTGAAGCAGCCACTCCACCTGCAGCAATAGCAGGTGCCATATAACCTTCAAGTGTTGTATCAAGTATAGTTAAATTAGGAGTAGTTCCTGCAAATGCCATACTCAAAGCATCAAATAAAGCACCACCAGATGTAAAATAGTTTGTTAAAGCATTATTATAACCTAGAGATGGTATAGGGTTAGGAGGTAAAAAGTAGGGGCTTGTCGTATATGCTGCATTTGCAACACTTGCGGCAACAGCTTGAGCAGCAAAAGAAGCATCTCCTCCTAAACCTGGAGTAGTATATTCAGCAGAAGTAATATCTATCTTACCTCTAAATGATATTATAGCTTCTATTAAACCTGTAAGAAACATTGGGTATAAACACAAGTCACTTATAAGTTTAAACTGTGGATGTTTATTTGGTTCAATAAATTTCTGATTACTTGTACCTCTTAAGTATCCATAAAGCTTTAATTCAGTTGTAGATAAGAAAGGAGTATTAAACATTGTATCTGGTGAATGAAAAGATACAATATCTCTAGGTACTCTTTGATCTTCTACATTATCATTATACTTTGGATTAGTAATATTAGGATCATTGATTCTAATAAATGGATCCATAAAAGGTCTATTGTGATCATTACCAGTTCCTGTATTATAAAACCCATTGATTGTGTTAAAAGGATAGTTTGCATACAGTCCAACTGTAGGTGCTGCATTATTTACAACTTGTCCTCTTATTTGATATGTTCTAAAGTTATTTAACATACCTTTTGCAATAATAGATCTGTTGCCTTCTCTTGACCCTCTTAAGATTTCATAACCTACTATTCCCGGTATATCATTACCTTCATTATCTTTTGGATAAGTTATGTTTTCAAAGTATAGACCCATTAATCTTATTTTTAAAGGATTAGGGGTATATGGAGGATTTGGTTTGAAGTGATTAGTTACAGCATTAGGTGAAGTATCCGTCATGTTATCCGGAAACTTATGATGTCTTATTGCAGTACCGCATAAATCCCAAGATAGATTTGGATTATTAAATACACCTGTCCAACAATGATAACTTGCATTATATATATCAGGTCTATCATCTGGATATGTTTCAGTTGATTGCCAATAAGCCATATCCCCTACAGCAATAACTTGTCCGCCATCATCTGTTATTGTACCTACAACAGGATTACCAATTATAGGATCAACGGTAGATGTATTATATACTTCAAATATTTTATCATCAGCTGTTAATGAGTTTATACCATTATCATCTGAGTATTCATATGTAGGGCTGTTAGGGTTTGGATAATTTCTTGGAGCTCTACCCGGAATATGATATGATGCAGATTTATCTCCTGTATCATATACCCAACGGATAAAGAAACAGTATACTTCATCTCTTAAGTAACTACCTTTATTTCCACCTTTAACATAATACTCAGCTGGATATTCTACTGAAGCCCACTTAGCTTGAATAAGATTAGCTAATGGTTGATAGTTAAAATCAAACTTAGATGTAGGACCTACTCTAAGCAAATAATTATTTACATCTGCAATCTGATCTGATTTTTCAAATACAGGAGTCTGTAAAGGTAAAAACTGTAAGGGAACTGATATAAGATCTTCTTTAATTTGATCTAATGCAATTCTAGTAGTTCTAGTAGAATAAGTACCAATCTGTTTAGCAACAGTTCCTTGGTTTATATTCTGTACTACTACTAATATAAATTCATCAAAGTTTACACTGTCTGCTTCTACATCTATAATAAGTGATCCTTGCAAATCATTTGGGAACCAAATAGGTTGATTATTACTTTGTGAAAAGTAATCTGTTACCCTTTGTCCTTTTATACTATATGCTATAGTTGCAAAGTATGTTCCATTTCTTAATGTACCTCCTTGATTACCAAGAGTAACTTTAAGACAAGGTGTTTCCATTAACCTTGCTAATCTAATTTTATCACAATTTAGATTAGGTAAATAACTTACAAACACACACTCATTAACAACTCTTTCTTTTTCTTTCCATGCAACTCCAGGCCAAAGAACTTGACTTGTGCCATCTACATAATAATTTATATTAGCTTGACCTGCCCATACAAGTGGTGGTTTTGGCCATGTTTGTGGATCACCTACATTTAAAAATCTATCTGGATTATTTCCATCAGCCCAATATACTTGCCAAGTACAATCTTCTTTTTCTCTAGCTGATCCAGATATAAGATATCTCTTATCAAAATTTAAACAAGCATCTTGAACTATAGGTCTATATGTACAAGTATCAGCTTCAAATAAACCTATCTCAGAACTAACAGAAATTCCTTTAGAATTATGACCAGCTGTATAGATTATCCATTTGTCTGAAAACAATTGTATAGCTCCTATAATATATTTCTTTAATGCATTAGCCGGCATAGTTGCTCCTGCTGTAATACATAATGTATTTGCATCTTCATTTGATAATGTACCTAAGTTACCTTCTTCTGTATTATTTACAACATTGCGGGCATGAGTCCACATACCTTCTTGAACAAAGGATGGATCTGCATCTTTGTTAAGACCTTTTGTAAAACTACGGTTTATTATCTGAGCACTATTTTGCATTTCTTTTGCCATTATTAAACTACTCTATTGCGTCCAAAATTACCGTAATAACCATTATAACCTTGATATGATTTAAACATATCATAATACTTAAAGTACTGAGCTCTTCTATTAGTCCACCAAAGTTTTTCCATCTCTTTAAAGTTTGGAGTATTAACTACAGTAAGTGCATTGTTTCTTGCTGCCTTTAATCTTTGTTCAATTAATTGCATTCTTTGAGCAACATCTTCCCCATTAAGAAATAAGTTTTCAAGTATTCTTTGTTTAAAAGCATATTCATAATACTCATTAAGAAAATCATGATCAGGAACCAATAACTGACCTTGCTCATCTTCCATTGTACCTTGATAATTAAGATATACTTTACCATCTTCAAATGAAGTAAACAAGTAATTGTTTTTAATATATCCAGAATCCGGACTATTATAATAAAGATTAGGACACTCACAATCTATTTCTCTACTTTGAGATAATCTTAATGGTCTTACTGATTTATAAATGTTATAGTTTGTAGTACCTATATACTGAACTAGTTCCCATTTTTCTCCTTTGCAATTCATAAATACTCTTGGAGGAATACATGTATCACCATAAGGATTGTTTGGATCATATGCTGTAGGTATAGGATCTACTATAGGATGATTAAGATCACATGCTGCAGTTTGGTTGCAAGGATTTGAATTACATGTTCTACAGTTTACAGTAATTGGAGCACATGTATTTACTGTACTTGGTACTTCTGTATAAGGTACTTCTTGAATATTAGTACCACCGGTGGGATAACCTACTGCTTTAACATAGTCACCGCAAATCATTGCATAGTTAAGTGTGTAAAAATTATCAGGTAGCTTTACTTTACCATGACAAACATCTAGTATAACTTCTCTAGTTTGATTTATTCTTAGACCTAAGTCATAGTTAATTTTTTTAGCAAGTTTAATTAACTGTTGAGGCTCTATCATATTTTCTAGAGCTAATATATTTAAATCAATTGTTACATCTTCTAACAACTGATCAAATGTTCTATAGCGGAGGGTGTAATTAAAATCCATTATCTAAGAGCATTTTGACTATCATCCGGTCCATCAGTTGGAACTGACATAGCCATGGTTAATTCTTTTACTACAAACTGTTCTACTTCAGAAAATAAATACTCTGGTAAAACAAAAGGATCATCTTGTCTAATTACACATGGATCAGTATCACATGTTTCTAACACTCCATCAAAAATTGCTTCTATTCTTACAGCGTCCCAATCTATATTAGGTGCATAAAGATATCCATTAAGATACCAGAAATATGGTCTCTTGTTATATTTAAATGTAGTTGACTTAGTTATTGATATCCAAGTACCGGGATCTGTTCTAAACATTTCTATAGATCCATCTATAGAAGATACTGTACGGATAATAGGACCAAACATACCATTAAGTATATTTGGGAGTTTATCTTTTGATCTCTTAAAATAACATTCTGAGTAAACACCTATACATCCTGCCTCCACTTTATCTACATCAATAAGTTCTACATAAGGAAGCACTTTAAATATCTGACTCATCTTCATTAACCGGAATTGGTTATCTTCTCTTTTGATTAGAGTCTGTGCATATTTTTGAAGTGAGAAATAAATAGTTCTGTCAGTTAAGAAAGGATCTTCCTTAACAGCCTTTAGTGTATTTCTTACTCTTGATATTGCTTCACCTATTGTTGTCATAAATCAAATTCATTATATGTTTCTAATGCTTTGCTTTGAAGCTTTAGAGCAATTTGTCTAGTTTTAAACTTTTGGTATGTCTTCCTTATTTTTTCAGTTGGGTCAACTGCTACATACATGTTCCAGTTTTCTGGATATGTTTTAGCAACACTTCTTTTAAATTCTCTGCATGCTACAAACTTCCAGTATTCTTTATTTTTTATTTTAATTTTTGGAGCATAGTTAGTATAAAATATTTTTGCAAGCTTTCCATCTGTTGCCCAGTTCTTATTTGAAACTGTTACACCGTACTGGTGTGACTTAGCAAAATCAATATTATACTTTTTACTTTGTTCACAGGTTCCTATAAATAACCAACCTATTGACTCAGGTAACTGAACTCCATCTCTTGTATCTATCACTGTCTGAAATACAAGTCTGTTAAAAGCCTTACCTATTTTCTTTAAGTCAGCATCAGTAAGATTTTTATACTTAGGATACTTTTGTCTAAAACTATCAAAGAACTCTTTGTTCATTATGTTGTGGACTTCAGGTCTATACCGTGGTCCTTTAATATCAGGCTTTTTAATTTCCTTCATACTATATATTAATATACTAAAAATAAATGACTTTAACAAATGTAAGTAAAAAACAAAACCCCCACAAGTGTGAGGGCTTTGCCTTTGTTGTTACAGAAACCAACAAACCTGCAACTTCTTAAGCGCATGCAATATTAATTAATAGATAAGTATCTTTAGCTGTACATCCTTCTGAATCTGTTACAATAACTTTTGCAAGACCAACAGATCCTAAATTAGCTGATCCACAAGCATCAAATTTATTTACTACAGCTGGATTCAATGCTGGCAGTACTGTTGCAGGATTTCCTAAAGGAGTCAATGTAAACATTGAATTTTCAACTCCATTTATTAAATCAGCCATACTCCAGTCATAAGTAAAAGGTGCAACACCACCTGTAACATTAGCCTCAATGCGTCCTGCACTTCCTGCTGTAATTTCTACTTGAATTGGACATTTTGCAGATATTGTAACTGCTGTTGTTGTTGTTGAAACATTTATACCATATCCAGCTGTTAATCCTTTTACTGCTAATGCTGGACCAGTACCGTCATTTACTAATGATACAGTTCCACCGGCTGATGTCAATGTTACAGGAGATGGAGCATTAGCACAAAAGTAATCTATTATACTTTCTAAAGCTTCAGCTACAGAGTCATTGGTTGTAACTAATACATTATTGTTACATAAAATATTACTTCCTGAATATATCACACATTGAGAATCTAATACTTCAGAACATGGTTCTGGATTAGGACATCCTATTGGAGTTGGGCACGGTGCAGGACTTGGCATAAAGCTATCCTCACATCCACACTTTTTACATGTATTTGTTGTTGCCATTATATAATATTTTATTCACAAACATATTCTTTAATATCTGCATTACATGGTTCTAAATATTGCATCATACCATCTATTGATATCCAACCAAATCCACCAAGTTGAAGAGGATCTCCTGCGTCACAAGCAAATGGATAATTTTCAGGAGCTGGAGCACCGGCATAATATGTAGCTGTCAATGGTTGTTGACCAGCTGCGGTATTACCTGCTATTGTACTACCAACTCTTGCAAACTGAGGAAGTCTATCACCTTCATTTACTCTAGAGACAAGTGTATTTAAAACACTTGTTCCAATAATATTACCTACTTGACCCCCTGCTGAATATTCATTATCTCTTAATATTTGTAAAACTAACCTTTTATCAGCTGTAATCCATATTTTCATTACACTTGTTAGTAGAGCAGAATCACCACTGTCTAATAATATATTTCTAGAAGCTACTACATAATTACTTTGAACTATAAAATCAAAATTATAATTAGTTGGTGTATTAGATACTACAGAATTAGGAATAACACTAGTATTATTATTAAAATATATAGCACCACCTGCATCAACAGTTACTCCGCCTGAGCCTTGAAATGGTGCAACAGATGTGTTTGATATATATGAATCAATTGAACCATATTCCCAAGGAACTGCTGCACCTCCACCTGTTCCGTTAGATGACAATGGTATCATTAACATACCTTTAAAGTGTACAACATTACCTATTCTTCTACATTGAGGTTTGTATCTTGTTATTGATGTTCCAGTATACCAGTTAAATCCTAATAAATCTACCCAACCTGTATCTACTATATTAGCTGATAATACACCTCCTGTATAGGTTAAATCAATTGAATTTGTATCTTCTACATTAATGTTAAAATTTTGTAGATAATTATATATATCACAAATTGCAATCCAAATATTATTAATTGCATTTGAAACAGATGGTGCTGCTCCTAATGATACAGCATTAACCCATGAACCTGAATAGTATGCACTAAAAGTATTTACAGCAGGTAATGCAGCTAATGGTTGATCTATGTCTGTAATACATTGAGATAATACTGCTGCATTAATATCAGCAGGTGTTCCTGTTGCTCCTAATAAAGCACAGTAACCTAATGCATTGTCATTCATCAATGTTTGAACAATTACATCTAATGAATTACTTCCTGCTAATATACAATCTACTTCAAATGAAGGTAGTGTATATGTAGGAAGATTATCTATTTGAAATTGTAAGTCTACTAGTGTAGAATTAATAACAGTAATCTGATCATTAATACTTTGTATTTCAGCAAGTATAGAACATATTCTATTTCCAATCATTTGAACATAGTCAACTAACTGCATAGTAGTTTGACCATTTTCAATAAAACATGGAGCTACTGATACTACACAATCTGGACATGTTGAAGTTGATCTTTCAGTAACTGTAATTCCACTAAGCTCACAAATCTTAGTAATAAGTAATTGTATTAAAGCTTGAAAGTCTTCCGGAGGACATGCTGTAATACCAAGACAAGTTAAATCATAATTATTTACATTCAACTGATCCATTATTGTACACAACTCTGTAGCAAGTTTAAATACAACATCAGATACCGTATCTCCTGTACATAACTTGATACATGGAATATCTGGTCCCTGCCATATTACACAGTTACTTGATATTGGGCTACATGGTCTATTATCTAAGTTTAAAGGCTTCATATTATAATATACTAATTATTATTAAGAATTACAAGTTTTGAGGGGTTGATTGCATCCGCACCCACATGAACTAATAGGTTGACTACAACATGTAGTAACCGGTACACAAGTATAATCTGGATCTATTAAAGCTACTAGATCAATGAGTTCTTTCTTAACTAACCACTTCTCTTCATCTTCAGGGCAGCAATTAGAGATTCCATATCTAAGTCTCATCACTTGTTTATAATAAATCTCTGATGATTTGCAGGTTATCTTTTCATACTTTTCTATATCACAACTTGGTACAGAGTATCCAGGTTTTACTTTTTTCTTAGGTGTTACAATTGGACATACATAAACACCTGTTGTTTCTGTACTTTGACAATCACCAAATATTTCTAAGTTATCTGTATCAGGGTAATCTATAACCCATCTCTTAAGACATATCTTTCCACTACTTTCCCCTGCTGCTAAAGTTAATAGCACAGTATCATCATTACAATCTATGTACTCATACTCTTTAGTACTAGTACTATAGTTAGTTATCCTGTTACACAAGCAAGGTAATGGGGGCGTACAATCTCCACAACGTTGAAATGAATTTGTTACTGTAACTATAGTAGGATTAATAGGGACATCTGTTTCTTCTATAGTAAAGCAGGTATCACATCCTTTAATATTTATTACTTTATTAATATAATCTGATAAATCTGTAAATGTGTAAATAGGATTTTCTACTCCATTACAATCTGTAAGCTTATAGTATATTCTTAAACACTCAGTACAATTATTAAATGAAGATATAATAACTATAGGAGATGTACTTGTAGGTTGAAAGTCAATTAATTCTACAATATAGCATCCACAATCTGTTCTTAGAGTCTGCCCTACATACTGAGATAAATCATCATATGTATATTTTATATCATTAGCATTTTCACAATTTGTAAGTTTATATGCTGTAATGCCTAAACAGGTTGGGCAATCTACATGAGCTATTGTTACAGTTACATCTATCGGACAAGTGCAATCTTCAGCTGCATCACTTGTTACTTCCCAACAACCAGGTTGTCCAACTAGTTCAATTATCTGACCTGTAATATAATATTGAGATAAACTTTGAGATTGTGATGTTATTACCTCACCTGTGTTACATTCAGTAAGCTCATAACACTTGATTGGGCATGCACCCCTAACACAGTTATCTCCTTCTGATACTTGATATTGTCCTGGAACACCAGTTACCAATGGATACACCAATGAACAAAATTTAGCCGGACCTAATGTTTTTATTAAATTTCCGTCACAATCAACATATGTTATAGATTTAGTTATACCTATAACTTCAAAACATCTACAATCACAAGGCTCCGGTGGAGTTACATCTACAGTTATGTCTTCTATAGCATTATTACAATTACCGGTATTTATAATAACATACCATGTGCCCTCTATAGGTCCATCAACATTTGAGACAGAAACAAATGTTCCAACATAAGCTGACATGTCAACTGTAGTATTGAAAAATATTCCGTCACAGTTATATAAAGTATAACATTTTGATGTGCATGATGGACACTCTAATTTATAATTATTACAATCAGTATTAGTATTTGATAAAGTATTGAATGTAACATTTTCTATAAATGCTGGAGCCTCTGGTAATGCACCATAATCTCCAATATTATTAATAGGTGCTACACCTACATTATACAATGTAACACTATAACAAATGTTTTCAAGACCAACTGTAGGAGTTCCAAGATATTCATACACACCAGGTAAATATGTACTATTATCATCTGGTCTTAAATATATTGTTGTATCATCACAACATGAGACAAATCTTAAATATTGTTGTGTAACAAGACATGCTGGACATCCAACAGCTGTTTCACAAGAATCACCTGTTTGTACAAAACTATCAATTGCTGGCCCATCTGATTGCTCTCTACTAGTTACAAGAGTAAAGTTATAACACTCTCCTGGAAGAAATGTAAACCCATTTACCTCAAATGGTATCTCACCTGTATATTGATTTACTGTACCATCCATGCCTAGGGTGGCACCTGGAATATTTAATATTACAGTAGTTTCAGAATCACAACAATTATAGATCTCAAACGTATATGGTAATGCAATAGCACATGCTATACACTTATTATCAAAACAATCTTCAGCAAGTTCAAAGTCACTAAAGTCTGGAGCAATAGGTGCACCAGTTGGATAAGGTCCTAAATCTATTATAGTATAACAATAGCCAGGTTCAAAATCAACACCACTAATAGAATCAGAAGTACCATTATATACATATACACCATTTGGAACTGGTCCACCTGGTATTTGAAATGATGCTGTAGGAGTTCCTAAATCAGGACAACAAGGTACAATACTATAACGTGGTGCAAATGCCATTATTTCTTAGTAAATTTCTTTAAGTTTAAATATCTATGTGGCCCCCAAGTATTTGTGTTTACAGTTGGTTTCTCAGTTGCAATTTGTGCTGGTTTTTTTTCAACTCTGCTAGCACAATTACTACATCCTGTTTTTCCATTTGCAAGTGTTCTTTTCTGACATCCACAACTTAACTTGGCTCCGCAATTAGGACAACTACTCATTTTTGTTGGTTTTATATGTTTAACAATTAGTACAAGTCATTTTATTTAAAAGCTTTAAAGCATAGTTGTATAAGCTCATTCCTTTCTGTGGCTCATGACAAAACTCTACTTTACCTTTTGCAGCTTGAAGATACATAAAAATTAATCTTAACTCTTCAAGTCTTTGTTTTATTTTAAATGGAGGATCACATGCATTAGCATCTACATCACATAATACATTGTAGTATTTGTTTAATGCTTGAGTAATTCTCATATGGTTATACTCTACATATACAGTTTCATTTGGAGACACACTGTACTTAATAATATATACTCCATCTGGTATATCTACAGTAACTGTTCCACAATCTGTTGTTTGCAGTCCTAGATCACAAGCTGTAATAGTCTCTGCAAAATCTTGTGTAGTATTCAACTGTACAGAATATCCAAATCCTGGTACTGTTATGTTTAATGTAGGACAAGTTACCGGAAGTAAATTAGTATAAACACTTGTATCAAATATCTTTAAGATACAAGGATTCATTACAGTTGGTACCTCTAAACTTAGTATATGATTTGCCATAATTATATATTAAAAAAGGGGAGGAGTTTGAAACTCAGCTCCCCTTATTATTTTTAGTTTAATTCTAAATATTACGGTAGTCCACAAATTTGTGGTGTGCTTGGGCTAAAATTAGGTGTAGTAATAGCTGGGAAGTCATATAATGACTCACAAACTGGTTCAACACAACCTTCAACTTCAAGACCTGTACACTGAGAACAGTTACCTAACCAGTTATTTACAAAGTTTTCAAATGCAACAATTCTTCCACAAGTAATAACTTCTAACAAGTATTGATCATTGTCAAATGTGCTAGTTGGGTTATTGAAACGTGGTACATTATGTTGCAAGAAGTATCTTGTATATAAAGTGTTACGGTTGATGAAATCAAACACACTATATCCTTGAGTGATTTCACGGATACGGAAGTCACTGTGGAAGAAGTTTTGTCTGTATTGCTCAGATAAGATTACATCACGTGCAACTGATTCACCTAATCCCATAGCTTGTCTTCCTTCACACTCAGTAACAACACATACTCCATTAAACAAACATGGATCACCATTTAAGTCTACTTCAGAAGCATATAGTCTTACTGGCTCTACTTCATAGAAGTCAGTGATTTGGAATGTACAGTTTTGGAATTTAGTATCTACATAAGCTCCGTTAAGAACCATACCAGCACAATCATTAAGAATATATCCTGGAGTTACATAATGATCCCAAGTATCAACATCTTCAGCAGCTAAGAAAGCAGGATCTGTTCCTGGTGCATACCAAGGAGTACCAGCTTGGTCAATAACAGCTATCTGCATGAATGGAGAAATAACAGGATATCTAGTGATAGCCTCAGCCCATTGGATAAAGATTAAAGTTGAATCAATTTCTACTGGAGCAATTGCACCTGCTGGACAACATCCACCATATGCAGAAGCAATGATGTAAGAGTTGTGGTTAAGTAATCTTAATGCAGGAGAACCTTTAACATCAACACGCAATGTATAAGTTTCACCACAATAGAATTTTTTACAACAGTTAGCACCAACACCTGCAGTTACAGTAAATGTAGGTTGAGTACCTGTACCATCAGTATATGGAATTGGTTCACCAACAGTAGTTGTAACAACATCACCAGTAACCCATCCTGTTCCGCCATTAACAATTTCTACAAATGTTACATTGTTACCTGCTACAGTAATATTAGCAACTAATCCTGATCCTGTTGGAGCAGTAGTATCCACTAACGGAACATCTGTATATACACCATTTACTAAATCTACACCATCATTAGTAATAGCTAATGCTAATGCAATATCACTAGTATATGCAGTATTACCAATATGGATTACATTGTTTTGTGGTAAACATGGATCTACACGGTAGAAACGGTTTACATATTTAGGGTTGATCTCCTTAGACTTGTTAGACTCACGGTATCCTCCGTGGAAAGGTCCAATTTTATCAAATTGATAAAGTGAACCTGCAGCAAGTACAAGGTTACAACAACCTAACCCTTCAGTGTAAGTTGTTGGAAGAATATCCCAAGTTCTAGCATTTACAAATGCAAATGTTCCACCTGGTAAAGTGTTACCTGGAGTACCAAGTTTACCTGTTAATCCATTTGGGTTAAAGCCCCCAACTGTACCAACAAAGGTTTTTCGGAAAGCATGATTAAAATAACTCATTGTTTTTTGTTTTAATTAATAAATAAATATACTATAATATACTAAACTTTTTTTAAATAACCAAATTATTTCAAGAAAAGTAACTTATACTTAGTAGAGTTAATAGAATCTTTAACTAAATCTAAGTTGTTTACTATTTCAGAATATGGTAACATTCCTTGAAGTTTTGTAATCATTCCGGAAATTTCTCTAAGGTAAGCAACACCATCAGCTACATCATCTAATGTTCTTGGAGCAACATCTTTTAGAGTTAATATTTTTTCTGCAGCTCCTTGATATCCTTCTACTAATGTATCAGCATGTCCAGGTAAACCATCATAGAAATCTCCAATAGCTACATGTGCTGCATAAGATCCAGGTCCTGTAACTTTTAGATGTAGCTTATGAAAGACATTTCTTGCACTCATAAGTTCAGAAGCACAAGCTGCTACCATTGTATCTAATGAGCTACCACCTACTCCTGTATCCGGAGTTGGTTCTGCTTTAGGTGATTCACTCTTAGGTTGAGTTACTGTCACTTGTGGTTTACTTCCAGCATCTGGTCTTTTTAACATTCTTGTTGCCATTATTTTTAGTTGTTACGTTCAGCTGTATCAGTACCTCTAGAGAATTGGTTTCCAGACTCAATATCTCCAGCTATAATACTTACAGCCTCATCAATTATTAATTCTATTATATCATCTTTAAACTCACATTCTACATTTGCTGCTGATGCAACACCTGTATAAGGATCAACACATCCCTGCACTTGTATCTTAATAGGTTGTCTGTAATATATAAGATCCATGGTTTGTATATTAAACACTCCATCTGTATATACATTTACATCACCACCCTTAAGAGTAGCAAATGTTTCTGCCCATTCAAAGTTAGGTTGTTTAGCTTTATCTCTGAGAAGTTGATTAAGGTTTCCTTCCTCTGCTAAGTATACAGTCATTCTTCTTTTATTACAACAGTCTTTCTGAGCAAATACATCTACTCTTTTCCATTGTAAGTAATCCTCTGGAATAGCACCCTTAAAGTAATACTGCTTATCTACTGTAGGTAAAGTCTCTGTAGTTAGTAAGATTTGTAAGTCATCTTTTCTACGGGTGGATTGCTCATCACCTTCTCTTACCTGGTTAATACCATGCAGCTGTCTTCTAGCCCATTCAACCTGAGCCTTATTGAAAGCCTCAACAATCTGCCAGCATTCTATGTTATCATAGTCATTACTGTCAAGCTTGTTGATCCTTTCTTTAACTTTTATGGTAATAGTACTATTAAGCATGTCTTATTTCTTTTTGGTTTTTACAGAGCCTCCTCTTTTTTGTTTATTAATAATTTGTGGAGAATATGTATTTTGAACTTTTGAGATAGTATCAGCAGTTCCTCTCATTCCTTGACCTTGAAGTGAAGCACTTCTTGCATTAAGAGCCTGAGGCCCTCTAAAGTTTGAAGAAGCTGGAGGATTTAGGTTATAATTAGGGTCCATTCTAGGATCAGCATATTCTCTGGTAGGTTTCATCCAAGGTGTTTTTTCATTAACAGGACTCTTAAGTTTAACAGGTGCTTCCCATGGATAATATTTTTCCATTGACTTTTTATAACCACCCGTAGACCCAGCTTTATTAATAAGATCATCATTTGTCTCAATACCATCTTGAGCTTTCTTAATAGACTTTTTTACTGAAGCTTGTCTAGCTTCATTAGCTTTTCTAAAGAATGTAACTGGGTTTTCTTTATTAGTCTTTTTCATGATTATCTATTTTTAGCCATTTTCTTAAATGTCTTAGCAAGAGCTTTAGCTCTACCTGTACAACCTGGTTTAGTTATAGGAGTACATTTACCTTCAGTACCTCTTCTCTTTATAGAAGCTGTAGCTTTCTGTATCCATTTCTTATCAGTAGCCCCTCCTTTTTTTGCCTGATATAATTTAGGTTCTGCTTTAGGTTCTTCTTTTATAACAGATGGTTTGTTAACTCCCCGAAGAACTCCTTTTAAAGTTCTTGTTTCTTTAACTTTTTCATCTTCACCATACTTTTTGGTAATTTTAGTTTTATAATTACCATCTGGAGAATAATACTTTAACTTGGCTTCTTTTGGATTTTTAGGTTTCTTAGTTGCCATGATTATTTCTTTTTAACACCACCTTTTTTCATGTAGCCCATTTTGTTTCTAACAGCAGTAGGTAGTTTAGCAAGTCCAGGATTTTGTATTTTGTTTACTGGTTTTAATGAACCACCTGTTTGCATTTTACGTTCAGTAACACATTTACCATCAAAATCTCTAACCATGCTATTTTTACATGATTCCCTTACTGCACGTGATGTTGTAGCACCACCTTTTTTGTAGTCATATCCGGCAGTTCTATTTGGTCCCGTAGTTCCGGCATTTGGAATACCATATATTTGTTTAGATACATTGCTGCCTCCTTTTTGTGCAGGAGCAAATCCTTTAGCTTTATTTAGAGCTTGACCACCAGTAGCCATTTTTTTTACTTTCTTTACAGATCCTCCGGCTTTCATTTTGCCGCATCCAGTTTTACAAGTTTTCATTTTATATATAATTTAACAGTTCCACTTTCTTAAAGAAAGAGCTTTTCTTGTAGGTCTTCCTTTTTCATCTTTCATAGGTCCAGGCATCCCAGACATTCTAGCACAGAAACTCTTACGTCTCTTAGCATCTTTACTTCCAGGTTTTAACTTAGAAGGTTTAGTAGTAACAGCTGTCTGAAGTTTACTACCAGGATTAGCTGCTCTATAACTTGCTACTCCTTTAGCATTAAGACCACCTGTCTTATTTTTTCCTTCTGATCTAGTCCATGCGGGAGTAGATCCACCAGATTTCATCTTAGGAGTTTTACCAGCTTTCTTCATAGAGATAGCTATTGCTGCTTGTTGTGCTCTACTTTTTGCCATGGTTATGCTTTTTTAACTCTTCTTCCCATACCTACTCTAGATTTCTCAGCTTTCTTAGCAGCTAGTTTAGAAGGAGTTAGTTCATACTTAGTCTTTGGTGTATCCTTAGATACTTTTCTTGTAGGCCGGCAGTATTCATTTTTACCACCGGCTCCACAAGGTTTTCCAGATTTTGTATCTTGCCATTTCTCTGCTTGCCATCTTTTTAGTTCAGTGCCTTTAGTAGTCTTTCTTACTTGACCTTTACCTTTACGGCATTTGGCAATAGCTTGAGAAGCCCTAGCTGAAGGAAACACGGCATACCGTGCTTTTACACTATGATAGCAAGAATCTTTTGGCATGACTTAATTTCTACCAGGATTAGCTTTCTTAGGAGGGGTGTTAACTTTCCCTGAAGATTTACCTGTAGCTTTCTTAGCTGCAGTAGCTTTAAGATTTACTCCAGATTTAACACCTTTAGAACCTGCTTTTTTACCTGCTTGTACTTTTGTATTTGGGTTATTCATTTTACCCGTTGTGTAAGCTGCCATAATTATTTATTTTTTAGATTTTTTAATAGAACCACCTTTTTTATAACCCATTGCATTTTTAACATATTTATATGCTTTATATCCTGGAGACTTTTTTATACCTTCAACTTGTGAATTATATACATCTTTAATTCCTTGTGAAATATATCTAGCTTTATCCATTATTTTTTCATCAGATTGCAATTTAGATTTTGCTGGTTTTTTAACAGCACTAGTTGTTTTTTTAGTAACAGGGGTTGAACGGGTTTTATTTGAACTGCCAACTTTAATCACAATCTTTTTATTACCACCTGCTAAAGGTTTTGGTCCTGGTCCATAATATGTACCAGTTCCTTTAGCACCTGTTTTTGCAGGTATTGGTTTTTCTCCTGGTTTAGGCATAGGTTTAGGCATAGGCTTTAAATTAGGATTACCTTTAGACAAAGATGTATAAGGTTTACCTTTAGGTTTAACAGCAGATGTTGAACCACCTGCATCATACTTTACCATCCCACCTCTTTTCATTTTTGCTGTTGAATTTTTTTCAGCTTCTTTCTCAGCTTTTCTCTCAGCTCTTCTTTCTTCTCTTCTCTCTTTCATTCTTGCAAACAAACCTTTTTTCTCTTCTGCTGGTGCAGGAGTTTTAGCAGTTGTTGCTACAGACTTAGGAATTTCAATAGTTGAAGGAAGTTTTGCACGCTGAGAATCTTGAAGTTGTTTAGCTACTGTTGCCAATGGAATCATTTCCATTCTGATTAGTTCAGGTTTTGGTTCTGGTTTTGGTGCAGTTTGTACTTTAGGTTTAGTCTCAGTCTTAGGTGGTGTAAATGATTTTGGCTTACCTAAGTTTGGTTCTATTTTAACTTTACCTTTAGAAGGTACAGAAACTTTTGCAGAACCAATAGTTGTAGCCATTTTAGGTGCTACTGGTTTTGCTTTAGTAGGTGTCTTTTTTGCAGTTGGTCTTTCCAAACCTTCTACAATACCTTTGATTTTTGCTGCTCCTTGTTTTGAAGTAACATTTTTACCACTAACTGAAGACTTCTTTTCTGGAGCTTTAGCTATTCTAGGTGTAGGTGTTTCTTGTTTTTTAGTATCTTTTATTTTTTGCAAACCACCTGTTACACCTTTTACTGTGTCAGCAGCTGATTTAGCAGCTGTTTTAACAGCCGAGCCTGCAGTTTTAGATGTAGATTTTTTAGGACCTCCTGCAATGCTTTCTTTTATATTAAGCATAGTGTTAGCATTTCTTTGGTCTGGAGTCATTGCCCAGAATGCTTTAGTACCTGGCTCTACATATTTAGGAGAACTAGATTTTTTAGGAGTTGTTTTAGGTTTTGAAGCAGTTGATTTAACTGGAGTTTTTGCAGCATTCGCAACACCAGATTTTTTAACCGGAGCTTTAGACTTAGTTGTTTTTTTACTATAACTGTTAAGGTTAATAGTATAATCTCCTTTATTTATATCATTTACTCTTACTACTCCTTTTGAATCAGGTTTTACAACAGTTGATTTACTTTTAGATGGAGTACTTTTAGATGTAGAAGTCTTACTACTAGAAGGTTTACTACTAGTAGATTTCTTTACAGATGAACCTACCGGTCTATAACTAACTGGTTGTATCTTACCACTAACAGGAACTATCTTACCACTAACCGGTTTGATAGTAGAACTAGATTTACTACCAGACTTTGCCTTAGACTTGTCAGTAGTAGTTTTTTTATTTGCCATTTTATTTTAAATTTAAGAGTTCCAATACTTCTCACAAGCAGCATTGAGATCCTTTAAAATATCCTCATTTAGAGGGTTCTTCAAGTACTCAATAACATCTGATACATTTCTACCTAATAAGCTACTAGACTTATTATGATATAAATAACCATCTGGCTTACTTATAATATACTTAAAAAAACTGGAATCACGTACAATTGATTTAATTTTTAGTGTTTCCATGTCCATATTTGCTGCTTCCATAAATGATTTGGCAGCTCTTTCTTTGTTGGTTTCTCCACCTTCACCATTGATGTATAAGTCCATATTCTCATATATAACATCATTTGGTGTAGACTTTCTATATTGTGTACTATTGATATCTACAACTTTAGCAATGTAGAATAACTTAGTACTGTTTTTGTCAAATAGTTTCTGAAGTTCAGAAAGTGCTTTGTTACGCAACTTCTTGTATTCAGTTCTTACCATTACAGTTTCTTCTTCTTTATCAAGATAAAACTTTGGCGGTACTGGTTTTGATCTAGCATCATCAAAACTTTTTGCTACAATTGAAAAGCCACCGGCTTCAATAGCATAAAGTTTGATTCTATCAAATGGATCTTTTGGATCCAAGTATAGCGGATCATTACCACATGCTAATGTAATCTTATTCCAGAAGTCTGTATTACTTGGAGAAAGCAATTTTACTTTATTCCAAAAATCTTTATCATCTGGTTCAATAACATTTGCAGCTAATTCTTTTTCAAGTTCAGCTACAGCTTCTCTGATTGCTCTTACTTTAGAGTCCCTTGTATCAGGATCTAATAGTTTTATCTCTGGTGCATATTCATTAAGACCGGTAATATACCTGGTCACACCATTGTTTTCTAAGCAAGCAAGTTGCTCTGTATGTGTAACTCCATCAAATAGAGTCATACCATATTCTTCTAATCCCATGTTAGAAGATCTACTGTCAAAGAACGGACGGACTGCAATAGCCGTTTTTCTTACTGAGCCCTTACCGGTCTCAACCATTGTGAAATTTTCCATTGTTGTTGGTTTTTATTTTGTTGGTTAAATTTAATACTTTTTAATTAAAAAAGGGAGGAGTTTCCCCCTCCCGTTTTTTTTATAGTGTCCTGGTTAGAATGATCCACCAGTGATTGGGTTTCTCATAACAATCTTAAGGACTTTAGTAGGATCCTTAACCCAGATAGCTGGCATTGTTTGAGACATCATAACACGGTACCCATTGAATTGTCCAGAAGACTGGAATCCTTGTGTACGTCCCATGTAGTCCATAGTACCATTTTGATACCACCATTTCAATTGATTATCCCAAGACAATTTCAACAAGAAGATGTTGTCATTAGTATTGTCAGTGATATCAAAGATAATGAATGAGTAAGAAGATAATGGGAAACCATCAATGATTGGGTTCTCAATATCATTAGTATGAACATTGTCAAATGCTGGGTTCAATACAAACTTAACATTTGCCAAGAATGGAATTACATATGAAGTATAAGCAAATCCAAAGTTCAAGTCCATACCTTTACCAGTGATTGCACCGATATCAGCAGCCTGAATCAATAGACCTGAAGATACTGCTTCACGCTTGATAGCTTCATTTACCATTCTCATTCCACCCATACCTGTTTGTACAACTAGTGAACGTTTTGGATCTGGACCTTGGAACTCAACCTTACCATTGAAGAAGTTGTAGATCTCTCCACGGAACAAATCAAGTGTAAAGTTATTTTTGTTGTATACTCTTTTGAATGAGTTATCCAACTGTCTCCAAAGACCCACAGATAAACGGATATCATCTGGACCATCTTGACGTACTCTACCTCCAGCTCCCCACATTAAGTAAGTCTCAATGTCAGTAGCAATTTTAGATAAGTGAGCAGACTCAAGAGTAGTTAAGAATGTACGTGACAAATCACCATTGTCAAATGCTTTTTTAACTTTGTCTTTACCCATTACTTTAACCATATCATCTAATGATGTGATTGCTGGATCAATGTTTTTGTCAAATGTTCTCCAGATCTCAGTTACAGGAACTGTACCATCTGCATTCATTCCACCTTTAATCATTAAGTCAGCACGGCTAGAGATTGAATAGTGAACATGAGCTTCAGCACCACCAACAAAGTTGTAGAATTCACGGAATCCTGTTCTTGTTTGGATGTCAGAAAATCTTTCACCATACTCTCCACGGGCAGAACCTTTACGGAATACTTTAGTACCATTAGCCAAGTACTTGTTATCCAAGTATTTGTTGTTGTCATTATCAACTAATTGTACTGTATAGATGTATCCATCTCCAATAGGAAGGATATCTTCTGAAGGTACAATGTACATCTCAGCTCCATTGTATTTGTCATAAGTGATGATATCACCATGTCCAAATTCTCTGCGGCTTAATTTGATGCGGAATGTAGTTCCATCCACACCTTTAAAGTTATTGTCTGGTTCAATATCCTCAATGATGTAAGGTAAGTCTACAGACACTGGAGTCTGCCACTTATACTCACCACGAGCATTATCAACCATAATTACATTCTTGCCACCAAATGAAGACATTTGATAAAGTGGCATTTCAACTTTCTGAGCCATAGCCCATAAGTCAACTGGGCCTAAGTCCATAGGCTCAGCATCTTTCAGCATGTTAACCAAGTGGTAAGAATCCACATGGGAACTTGCGTTGTAAGAGGTATCCCGGAGGAATATACCATTGTTTAAAACTGGAGTTGCCATTTTTATTTGTTATTTAAATTGTTACTAATTAAAATCTCTTGAACATATTAGATCTTGAGATGGTTCTTTGAGGTTTTGCGGTTCCTCTCTTTTGTTCTTCATACTCATCAGTACTAGAAGATGAAGAGATTTTCCTAGACTCCTCTGTCTTTAATTGTCTTACTGTTTTTTCTACAGCTGCTTTACCGCCTTGGTCTTTTAGTTTACTTTTATATCCATCTGGATCTGCAAGTAACCAAAGTGCCTCAGCAATAAGATCATGTCTTGGTTCAATAAATTGATATTTTTCAAGTAAGTGTCCAAGCATGTTTGTTTGTTTACCAGAAATTGAAGGGTAGTTAGGTTGAACTAATCCTGAGTATAACATACTCTGAATTTTTTTGTCAAGCTTAACACCGTTTATTTCACCAGTTGCTAAAGTATTATATACATTATCTGTATATTGTTTAGCTTGTTTAGCCTGTTGTTCTTTTCTAGCTTCTTGTTCTGCAAGTTGATTTGCTACAATCTCATCTTGCATACGGTCTAACTTAGGTTTAAACTGTTTAGCTTTTTGCTCAAGTTTACCCATATCAGCCCAATCATCTATCTCAGATTCAATCTCTTCTGGAGTACCAAATTGTGTTGCATATAAATACTGTCTTGCAATTTCTGCTTGATCATTCTCACTTGTAGGATCTAGTTGTACTATTTCTTCTACATAAGCTAATGTTCTAAACAGACCTTTAAGATCTGTACCTCCGTCAGCAACATACTTGGCTGCAATTTGAAGTTCTTCTGGAAGAGAGTTAAAGAATTCTTTTGGTGTGTCTTCTCTAACTTTATTTTCTCTTTCTTGGAAGTTTGCTTCAAATAACTCTCTGAAATCTTTAGTAGTATATTCTTCTAATGGTTTATCATCATCAAAAGGAATAAGTGTACCTTCCTCAATCATTTTAGTTGCTAACTCTGCAAGACCTGATTTATCTACTTTAGGTCTACCTTTGTTACCAGCATCTTCTTCTTGAGAAATTAAGCCATCAAGTTCAGCTATTGTTTCTTCAACTTCAATTTTCTTTTCCTTAGCTTCCTGTCTTTCTTCAGGAGTAGCCTTGGGGTTGTCAAGGAACGTAGTATCTACTTCTTCTTTAGAAAATAGATTTTTAGGTTTCTCTTCAGTTTTACCATCTTCAGGAAGCATTACACTTTCTGCACCCGGCATGCCAAAGATCTCATCAATGTTTACATCTACTTGATCTACCTTTGTAGTATCAAGGACCTGGGTTTCCCCAGTTGGATTGTTGGTTGTTTCCATGTTGTTGGTTTTTAATTATACTTTAATATACAAAATAAACTTGACAAATTTAAAAGAGCTCAGATATTTTTTTGCACTATATAGCTAAGTCTATTTTTTCTTATCATTTTTATCTGACTTGTCATACTTGTTTTTGTTCTCTCTAGCTATCTGTAACTGCTTATCTGCTATTTCTCTTTGCACATTAAGCTTTTGTCTTTCAATATCCAGCTTTTGAGTTTCTCTGTAATTCTCATTAGTTTGCTTTTCTCTCTGAAGGTTCATTTGTGATTCATACTGTTCAGTTTGTCTTATGTCCTTCATAGCATCTTGGAAGTCAGATACTTGATTTTGATTTACATCTGCCATAGCACCATATCCAGAAGCTCTGATTTCAGCTACTGTAATATCTTTCTGAATCATCTTATCATCTCTTTCAGCAGCAGCTTGGATTTCCATCTGTTTTTGTTTTTCAGCTGAAGCAAGTTGTTCTTGCTGCATTTGTTGTGCAGACTGTTGCTCTTGTTGTTTTTGTTGTGATTGTTTTTCTTCAGATGACTTAAGTGCATTATTAAGTTCAGAAATAGAGTCAGACTGAATAACTTTACCAAGATCATATATAGATGCTCCTGTAGTGTTATTCTGCATTGCCATTTGTTTTAATTGTTCTAACACAGCTCTATGGTTTGCCGTAGTTGTGCAGAATATATTTAGGTCTCTCAAAAGTAAATCAGTTCCATTTACTTGAAAATTAACTTTATCATCAGCTCCTGTGATATAACTTAATCTAGTGGATGGTTTTGTAGAATGATAATATTGAGCAAGGTCAGTACGCATTTGATGCACCCTAGGCATTAAGTAATCACAGTGTTGAATGAAAAATACTTCTGTTTGAGCATATGATGCTGCAGCAGCTTGTTCTACTCCGGTAGCTGTCATTTGAGATAACTGCTGTCCCATCCTTTGAGGGTTTACCCCTATAACTTCATAAGCCTGTTGCTTAAAGTGATTAGCCAACTGAATCCTAGACATTAATCTTTCTGTCTGAGATAGATCAAGTTTTTGGAAATGCTGGAAGTTTAATGCATTCTCTGTATTTGTGATAGATGTATCTAGAGGAAGCATCTGGAAATTCTTCATGGCAACATATGCTTTTGCCAAGTTTCCTTTACCCCAATCTTCTCCTAGTGAATGTCGTGGAAGAGTGTTCTGATCTAACATAATGATAGTACCAAGCTCATCAACTAAGATGTCTGCAATCTGATTGTTAACTATATTGTAACCAATCTGATATGGCTTCATTAAGTCAAGTAATGCAGTTGACTTAGTATTCCTATCTGAGAACACAGCACCTTCCACCGGTAACTTACAACCATATAAAGTACTGTCTCCTTTAAACTGAAACTTTAATGGTCCAATATGATTCTTATCTATACCAATATAGACAGGTGAAAATCCTCCTGGATTATTCATACCCCAGAATGAAGGTATGTTTGGGCCAATCTTTATACCACCCCAAGTTTCATTAATCCAGATCCAATCAATATGTTCTCCATACACTAGATTATCTTTTGTTTTGTTTTTAAACAATCTAGTATCATAGACAGGTTTGTCTTCTACTTTATAGTCTTCAGTTATTATCTCATTTATAACTTCACCATTCTCAGCTATTTTAGTGAGATGCCCAATCTTCCGCTGAGACTTCCAGTAACCTGTAGTTACTCTTAATAGATATGCAGTACCTTGATCAAAGTAATCTTCTCCCTCAGACATTATTTGAGCTATAATATCTCCTCCATCTAGCACTGATCCTGCACGCATTGTGGTATACTGTCTGTATGCTAATGAAGGCATGTTAACATTCCACTCATGACTTTTGGTTCCGTCATAGTATGTACCATCATTTTGATAACCACCAACTATATAACCACCGGATCTGATAGGATAGATTGCTTCTAAAGCCTCTAATTGATCTTTAGTCATAGCATAACCATATCTGTCAATTACATCAGCTACAGTCATCATATCTATCTTACCTACCCAGTTACCTTGTGATATATATCTAGCATCTGGTGACTTGTGATAAAATGTAATAGGCGGATTCCACAACTCTACTTCATAATCATCTTCCATCATGCGGAAATGCCAGAACTCTCTATCTGTAATAAGCATGTCACGGAAACCTCTTTCTTCAAGTTCATCCATCTTAAATCTCTCAACATCTACTTTATGTTGATGGGATGCCCACTGTTCTGCCATAGATCTGTAGTCTTTCTTAAAGAATGATTCTATTTCAGGAAGAGATTTGAGTTTGTCAGGATTTAATTCTGCTTGTGCTTCTTCAGAATCAGGATCTAATCCTTGTTCTAATAAAGCTGCAGTAATCTTAAGTTGAGCATCAGCTAAAAGAACTTCTTCAACAGCTACTCTTTTTTGCTCTAGCATTTCATTATAAGAGTATTCATCTACTGCTCTATAAACAAGCTTAGTTGATCTCTTTGCAAATTCAGCTACTAGAACATTAATAACATTTGGGATGATAGGATAGAACTTTAACTCTAATGCAGAAGCATCTTCTTTTGTTAGTACTTCTACTATATCTCTATAATCATTATCATCTTCAACTATGTAGTCTGATCTGTCTATTACACCTTTTGCAAGTTTGTAGTTCTTCATTAATCTGCGGGCATTTCTGCGGATTTGTTTCAAACCATTCCACTCTAACCAGTCAAGGTTCCATGCTGCCCACTCATCATCTTTATCTTTTTTTAATAAAAACTGTAAAGGCTGAGTAATACTACCCATTCTGTTATGGGAAGTTTTAACACCTTTCTTAGCTTGTAATGCGTTTATTATTTGCATATCACTTATTTAAGATTCTTAAATGGGGATCTTTTAAATCCCTGTCCTCCAGAATAAAAAGATTTACCCATATGCCGGAACGGACTACTCTTTAATTTAAACAAATTTTCTGACTTTTGCAAGTTTTTAGCTGCATCATCCATGATTGTTCTTCTTGTATAACCTCTATTAGACTGCTGTATTTTCATAAATGCAACAAGTGCACAGAATGAAACTAGCCTATCCACGTTGACTCCATCTGCATATGCTCTCATTTCTTTAAGTAACATAGGGTCAGGAATCCTTTCTATACCATATTTAGTTCTAACAATAGTACCATCTGTCTTTGTTTCTATATCTAATTCTTCTTTAGTATATTCTATAGCATAACTAAGAAGGTGAGCTTTGAATAAAGTACCAGTGTTTTTCCAGCCATATTCCTGGAATACATTAGCATTAGCTCCTAGATCTTTTAAGAACATAATCTGACTCTTAGGTACTAAGTATCTTTGTTTCTTTCTAGATATCATATACTGGATGAATAATGAGATGTTATTCTCTATTACTGTCCATGCATTATACCACTCTATAATTAGCTCTAGTCTCTGGTGTGTTTTATTAATATCATCAAACCTTCCGCACCAGGCAGCTACAATCTTATCTGGTTCTATATAAGTCTCTGTTTCTGTACCTGTTACTTTAGTTACTTCTACTGGTGCTTTCATTACATATATAGAACATAATGATTCTGAAGTAGTTGTCTTACCTTCAGACACGGGGTCAATAGATGCATAATACTGTCCAAATGCAGGATCTTTTATTGGTCTTTCCCATACAACAAGTACACCTGTTTTATCCTCTGTATTCTTAGTTACAGGGAATTCCATTATAGGTCTTTTATTAGAGGATCTAACACTAGGTTTCCCATTCTCATCTGTTGAGATATCTAGAAACTCATATGCATATTCTTTATCTTCTATTCTTCTTTCCTGAGCTGTAATAAGATGAGTTGGGAATACAGATACTGTTCTGTGAGCAAAAGCTTCTTCTATATTTCTAGGATGCTGAGATATTCTTAACTGGTATGTCTCCGGGTCAAGTTCTTTTTTCCAAACTTCAAATTGTCTGTCTAAAGCTTCTAAGGCTTCAGTAACAAGTGAGTTACCATATTTATCTATATATGGCGGCATAGACCATTGTTCAGGGATAAACAGTCCGGATAAACCAATAGTACCTTTAGAGTCTATAAGATTTGATTCTACAGAATATACATCATTGTCTAAAGGTTTTACAATCATTTTCCTTAATGGCTCACATTGAGATAAATCACCCACAGATCCTGCAGCTATAAACATTCCTGTAGTAATTAAACCAGATCTCATGGCAGGACGCATATACTCATATGTCTGATCCATCTTAGGAGCAATCCCGGCCTCCTCATGAAAGAAATATTTAACTGGACCACCGACACCATTTGTAGGATCCTTTTCAAATGACATACCTTGTATAGTACCTTTAAGACCTACCTCAGCTTTTCTGTTACCTTTTCTGACTTCAATCTTCTGTTGCCACATCATTACCTTATCTGGTGACATTGGACGGTACCATGCTGTATGCTCATTTAAGAATGCTGCATATTCCTGTAGGAATTTCCAGGAACCTTTCTCATTTATATAATCTTTAAGACTTGCTCCAATCTTTAGTGTAACACCCGCTTCAAACCATTGCTGGTTTATAAGCTTACCCATATGGTAGTAGGAAGATGCTATCTGACGTTTCTTTAAGATAGCTACATGCTTATAGTTTAGTTCTGCTAGTAGTTCATATAAAGCCATATGATACTGAGCATCCCGGATATCAGCAAATCCAAATTGTTGTATCTCTTTGTTAAAGATAGGTAGGAAGTTAAGCCACATGTAGTACTCTCTTGCTAAAAACCAAGCTTTAGTTCCGTGCTTAATTAGTAAACCCTTCCTGCATTTAGCTTTCTGGTCATCCCAGTAGTTAATAAAGTCTTTTGATTTAAAAGGAGCTGTAGTGTATATACCAAGCTTTCTAAACTTATTTGATTCTGATACAAATAACTCTGTACTAACTTCATCAAACTCATACTGACCGGGTTCCTTAAATATTGAACGCAGATATGTAGCAAACTCTTCTCTGCTATCAAAAGATGTGGTAGTCCAATTACCATTATCCCAAGTTGGTATGTCTTCAAAGATTTGACTCATGACTAACTATCATATGCAAGACCCTGACCACCACGGACTTTACTTTGTTGTTCATCCTGTAGATCCTTGTAGACACCTTTAAAGGATTGTCTGATACCATCAAAGTCTTTTGCTAATGCTCTTATCTGAGCTATGTTACCATCTTTACCATCAGTAATCTGTGCAGTAGCTAGGTAATTAGATATTCTATCTAGTGCTTTCTGCATACCCCCGTACGCGCGGGAGGTTGGAGTTTCATATAGTTTCTCACAGAATCTTAATGCATTGTATATCTCAGTATCTTCTGTAGAGAATTCTGCTTCTATCTCCCGCATGATTAATGATTCTTTCTCTATATGTGGTGTATGGAAAAATGGATTCATATCTGGATCCGGACATGTCATATAAAACAGATACTGATATATTTTAAGATAGTCATCAGGATAATCATCCATTATATCTTTAAGAGACTTCAGTGTGTAACAGTGTTCAGTAGGAACAACTGTTTTATTCTGTACATCAAATAGTTTAATCAGCATTTTTATTTCTTTTTAATTTTGGCTTTGTTATCATGAAGATAGTGAATAATAGCATGCACTTCATCTACTAAATAAGGTACTTCCATTGGTATTACTTCTTTTACTATAGGTTCTCCATTGTCATCTAGTTTGGCAATAGGATATCCCCACTGATCTTCTTTTTTTACTTCAAATGTTATATGGTGTATAAATATATTTCCGGGTCTTAGTTTAGGATTATGCTTTAATATAATATACATATAAATGCTGAGCTGTAAAGCATAATGATAAAAGTTACAGTCATCTAAGTTATTTACAGGATGAGACATCTTATCAGATATACCTTCCCAGTTTACATATGACTCTTTCTTTATCTCTTTATTAGTTTTGTAGTCAATGATGTTTACTTTACCATTGACTACTTCCACTAAATCTGATTGTCCACAGATACCTGCTGATCTTAAATAGACCATATGTTCTGGATACACGCCTGGTTCTAATTTTTGTGATGGAGCTATCTTGACACCTTCTTTAACCTCTGCAGGTCTAAATACAGGTATAGTAGTTCCTTCTACACTTAATGATGCTAATGCACACAAGTCATCTTCTCTTTGGTTATGATACCATGTACCAAGAGTAGTGGATCTAGTAGATTCATTATTCCAGATCTCCTGGATAATCTTAGGATCTACTCCAGCCCATTTAGATCTTTTGCTTTTACTTACTTTCTCTGCTACTGCTTTAGCATCAAAAGGTTTTTTAAAATGGGAAACAAGTGTTGTAACACTTATCCAATCAATAGCTTCACCATCTATACTGGAGTAACTATGATTATCTGCATTAAATTTTATCATTTCTTTAATTGTTCTTTTTTCTGTAGCTATAATCTTTAGCATTGACTACTATACTCATATAAAAAAAGGTCTTATTGTTAATATCCCTACTGTAAAGCCGATGCTAAATGCTAAAGCAATAATTGCTCTTTCCTTAAATTTCTTAACTTCAATTGTATAATGGTTCATAGGTAAACATAAAAAAGGATTGATAAAAGCCATCATAACCATACCCATCCAATTTTCATTCATTAAGAATCTAAAACCTGCAATACTATTAGCTTCTAAAACTATTGCTGAAAAAAATACAATTAATAGTTTCCACCATTTTATACTGTACATAATACTAATCTTTAAGATTATCTAATTCTTCTTCTTGTTCTTCTGTAGCTATAGCATCCCATTTACCTAATGGGCACTCTGATGATAATGACCGGGTCTTAAATGCTAATGAGCATCCACACTCAGCACAACAGGGTTGTGTTTTCTTTACAGCACACTCTTTACCTTTAGTATCTAAGTGCTCACAGCCATCACAGATATCATGTCTCATCCGTGCTATGTCTTCTACAAACTCATCTCTAATGATTGAGTTCTTAATTCCTTCTAGGATACCTTTTCTATTCTCCCAGATTGTTTTTAGTACTGCTTTCATTTTTGTTTTTTTTAAATTCTTCTTTTCTTATTTCCTCTAAACTTATTTTATGTTCTAGTTCTATAAGCTGATCTAACTTTAACTCTAAGCCTTTTTTAGTATGGTAAGCTGTAAATGTTGAAGTATCATGCTCAGATAAATTTTTAGTAAATTTTGGTATATGAGATCTTACTAAAGTGGGTTTTGCTACAAAGTGACCTAAACCATCAACATTCATTCTTGGATATTTTAAGTTTACCAATGCTGACCTTATATCTTTGTAGTAGTGTTCAATAAATTTATCTATCAAATCCTCTTCAACATTTAAATCTTCTGACAACTGTTTATATAACTTATTGGCCTTCTTCGGTATCATTGCCTAAGAATTTATAGTCAAGTAAAATTGAACCTTTAGTCTGAATCATTAAGTTTGGATTCAGCATAATCAATTTCTTATTATCTGTATCTTTTATCACAAGATTGTTTTTCTCTGCTTTATTAATACAGTTTCTAACAGTCTGTGGTGATTTAAATATCCAATCTTCTTCTGCAGAAGCATCCAAACAAAAGTTTGTAAGTTCTATAGGTTCATTAAAACTTAACAAGGTAAGACAGTTCAAATCAGATTCACTCATAGTTATACGGTTAATATAACAGTGTGTGAGTATCTGAAATTTTACAACATCCCATTTAGGCATCTTGACACGCTTCTGTACCTGATTAACAAGTGCCATTATTAATTCTTTTTAAGCTTTCTTTTAGCTGTTTCAGGATTAACTCTTCCTTCTAATTCCACACCTTCTTCATCAAGATCTTCTTCTAATGGTTCTGGATTGTTTATCTGATACATAGTAACTGCATACTGATGATCATACTGTAATCTCTTAAGTTTATTTTCTGAGATATCAGCTAATAACTTTTCATATTCAGCTTGTGCTTTTAAGTAAGGTAAGGCATCTTCAAAGAATTGTTTCATCTCTTCTTTCCTTGCTGCCAGCTGTTCTGGAGATAGATTCTCCATTTGTTCTTGTTGGTTTTCCATTGGTTTTTAATTTTAAGTTTAAGCAAATATACAATAAAAGTTTAAACCAGATATATTTAAAACAAAAAATCCAGGCATAGAACATACCTGGATTATAGAAGTTTCTATTAATTATTTAAAATCTTCTTGGTCTTTTTTGTGCTCTTCTAACACTTCCAGATACAGCTTTTCTGTTAAATCCGTGACAACCTTTTCTTGGAGGCCATCCTTGACATTCAGCATCTGTCATACCACCTTCAGCATAGTTTTTCATTGATTTAATCATTGGAGCTGGTCCACCTTTTTGCATTGATTTACAGAAGACCATTGCATCTGTAACTCCTTTTAATCCATTTTTCATAGTTATCTATTTTTAAGTGTAAAATTTAATATAGTTAGAAGGTAGAATTCTCTGGAATAATCTAGTTCTAATGTGAATACATCTAATGCTGAGATTCTAAATCTTAACATTACTTTATCCCATTGTCTTCTTGAACCTTTCCAGTTGTTTCTAAACTTCATTACTTTTTATTTATAAGGTGCCCGCTTTCCCCGTCTTTGTTACTTTCATCTTGGTTCTTTTTTTTGAGTGACATAATTCTACCAGCAGTAGTAATTCCAAATGCTCCAAGTGTAAGAATCATAAAGCCATCAAAGATAAACTCTTTTATAATAAGTTCTCTACCTAGTATACCTGTAATTACATCCACTATTAAAATAAATGCCATAGCAAAGAATGCTACTACACCTACAAATGCTTGCTCATTGATTTTATTGTCATCTGAGATGAGCTCTCTAAAAAACTTTTTCATAGTGTGTCTGATTTAGTCTTACCCCAGAAGTTCTTCTGTTCTTTAATAACTACTGTATCATGAATAACAATAGTGTCATGAATGTAAATTCTTACCTTTTTAATAACCTCAATGGTTTCTGCAACTGGTGTTTGTGCTAATTCACCTTCTGCTGTTAATACAGTTTGCTCAAGCTGTTTTACATCTGACTCTAATATGACATTCTCTTTAGTTAATTTTTTATTACTAACTTCAAGAGTTATTGCTTTATCAACAACGTCAACATGCTCTGTACCACTCTTAAATATTTGAGTAATCATAAGACCCATGATTATTATTATAAGTCCTAGTAATATAAGCTTGTTTTTCATCGCTTAGAAATTATAATGTCTTGTAATTTTTCCAATGCCTTTGTATTATTATTCAAGGCTTCGGTTGTTTTATGAGCATCTGAAGCAATATAAGTAGTGAGTTCTTTTTGTAACTCATCCACTTTAGATTTTAACTTATCTTCTGAGGCAATCTGTCTTTTCAACATAAACCATAAAACAGCTCCTAATCCAAGTACAACTACACCAAGTGCACCGTATTGTGTCAATGTTTCAAATACTCCAAATGATGGAGCTTCAGCAGAAAGTACCATAGTGTTTATTTTAAATTGTTACTTATTAAATTTTTTAACCCAATACTTAGATAAGAATGTACCTGCTTTTTTTAATAAAGCATTTTCAGATTCTACTACTACAGTAGTGCCTTCTTCTGTCTTAGTAACATTGATATCAAGTTTTTTGCTGTCCAATACAAATTCTTTATTCTCTCCATCTGCATGAACTTCTACATCAACTTTTTCGGTATCAACTACAACATCAAGTTTCTAAACTTCATTACTTTTTGTTTCTTTTAGCAAGACGTTTTAAAACCCAAGCTCCATACACTTTACCTACTTTCTCTAATACTTTATTAGAAGCTTGTACTTTAACTTGTGAACCTTCCGAATTTCTGGTTACTTCAATATCCAGTTTAGGAGTATCAATAGTAACATGTTGTTCTGTTTCTGTAGCATGTACTTCTACATCAACTTTAGGTGTATCAATAATTACATCTAAGTTTTTCTTGTCTTTCTTAATGTAAGCTCTTTTAGTTTTTGTTTTTACTTCTAGCTCTACATTAACTTCTTTTTTCTTTCTTCCCATTGTTATTTGTTTTAGTTATTAAATTTAGGAGCCTATTTCAAAGTGCATCCAATCAAAATTCTTTTCTCTTCCTAGTGATATAAACCCATGTTTGTAGAATATATCAATCATTGCTTTATATTCCGGTCTAGCAAACCTAGCAGTCTTAGATGTTTCTTTTAAAGTGTTTCTAGCAGGATCTAAATCTATTGCTATTCCCCAAGAGTGTCTTGACCAAGCAGAGCCTCCTCTCATCTTACGGAAGTTAAAACATCCACCAAACAAGTCTATACCTAACTCTTTAATCTTAGGTAATCCATAGGTAGCTAGAATATCTTTAAACACATCTTCAAAACTACCAGCAACTAACTTATGACATCTTAATTTAGTTACAGTAGTGTCAGTATCCCAAGCTAATCTCATTGGATAAGGCAGGTTTACAGTTACTAAGTAACCTTCTCCTGTTATATTGGGAGTACCGTACTTCTTAATTGTTTGCTGCGTTGTCAACATCTTTTATTTTTTTAGTATCCTCAACTGTTAGTTGTGATAATGTAGCAGCTACTGTTCCTGCTGTTACTACATATGTTGCTACTGTTACTACCGCTGCTGGTAATGCTACTGGAGCTGCAATAATTACACCTGCTACTGTTCCGGCTACTATTGCAATTTGTTGTACTCTTTTCCAAAACTTTGGAGTCTTAGAGTTCCATCTTTTTTTTAATTGTTTCATCTTTTGATTATTAGTTGTTTTACTGCATCTGACAACTCACTTACATTCTTTGCCAGATTTTTTATTTCTAATTGAGTAAGCTCTTGAATAGCTTGGTATTTTAATTCAGAACTCTGTTGAACTAGTTCTATCTTACCTTTTAGTTTTCCTAATTCTTCAGCTCTTTTTTGATCTGTTTGTATTAAAAGCTCAATATCTTTTCTTGCATCTAAATAAGCAGTTCTTAAAAAGAATCCAAATATGGTTAATATAGTACCTGCTATGAATAGTATTAGTGTTAAAACCCAATTTTCCATTTGTCAAATAATAAATATATACAGTATAATATACAAAAAAATTTTAATATATAATTATAATTACTTAGTTAATTTGATACTTTGGTAGCTCTACATTGTTAACCCAATCAATGATATCTTGATCTGACCAATCAGATGTGTATGTGTATCCTGGAAAGTCAACACCAAAGATTGCAGAAGGTGTTGAGAGCAATACATTTGCTGTGCATACTTTATTGATTATGTCATCAACAACTGTTGTGACTGTCACTGTTGGATTGATAATCTCAACATTGAACTGAGGGAATTTATAAGTTGCCATATTATGATAGTGTTGTTCCTGATACGTTAAATGTTCTTACTCTGAAATAAGTATATGATGTTGTTTTAGTTTGTTGTGAAATTAATCCTATATTACTAAGTGCATACGCAAGTGTAGTTGCTCCAATAATTGTAGTTGAACTCCAGTATACTCTTCCTGTTGAAGATAAATTGAAAGGTGAATAATTCAATAAATTATTTTGGTCATTAACAAAGTTCAAAAGATTAAAAATCTCCCTAATATTTGGTAATCTCCATCCACTTGTAAAAGTTCCAACTGAATAAGAAAGTGAATCATCAATAGCAGTATTCCAAGTTTGACCCGTTGCTATTGCTACTCGTGAAATTCCTAAAACCCTTGTGCCGTTATAAGTACTCCAATCAATGACAATGTTGTTTGTGTATGTCTGACCACCAAGCTCATCAGTAAATCTATTGGTATTACCAAAAGGATTATTACTTGCTAAGACTGTAAATGATGTAGCTCTTCCAGCCTCAAGGTCACCATCATCACCAGTTCGATAAGATGTTGTCTGACCTGTTTTCATCAATGTTGCTCCAACAGGAGGGTCAGATACTGGTTTTATGTCTATTCTTGTACTCATATTTATCTACTTACTTCTTCCCAATCCATTGATGCAAATACACTTTCATTATTTGTACCTGCCGTTAAAGCTATTGTAAACTCATAAGGAGTTCCTGTTAATCCATCTCTTTCTAATTGATTACTAAACAATGCAGCCTTTAATATATCAATAGATACACTTGTACTTGCTGTAGCTGTAAAATATCCTGATGCTATAATTCTCCCCCCTGCAAAAGCAGTTCCTGTTAAATTATATTCTACAGAAGTATTTACTCCTGCACTAATCCAAGTTCCACCTGTAGTTGCTCCTGATGATATTAATTGCCAATTGTAATTACCAGATGTATTTCCTATTATAGAAACAGCTGTAGCTATAGCTATTCCATCTAATCTAGTTGATTTTAATCTTAATGAAACTATAGGATACAATGTGCCTGCCGTAGTTAAGGTCTTAGGTGTTGTTATTGGTGTACCTACAGCCTGTTGTAAACCACGAAGCTCATATCCTCCTTCTGACAATACAGTAGAACATATTTGCTTCAACCTACTTGAACTAGCTGTAGCAGCTGTGTTAGTTATCTCATACCTCAACGGCAAAGAAGCTGTAGTAATATATGTAGATGTAATTAAATTAGCGTGGTTGAATTTATGGCAAACATAATAATTGCCATCTATAATGAATCCTATCCTAACTGTTCCCACACCTAACCACTCCAAGTCCATAAATAAGATCTGAGCTTTTGTTAAGTCAAGTGTAATACCACTAGGGCCTGAACCATCCATCTTATCAACATTCCAATTTGCTTGAGCAACTGAATTATTTACTAATAATCCTGAAACAGAACTTCTTTCAACAAAACTTACTGCGCTGTCATTCTGTTCTAGATAATATCCATTAGATGCCCCATAATATCCAACCCTTTGTCTAAGCCCTGTCTTAGCAGCATTCATTACAAATGTATTAAGAACAAGAAGACTCTTACCAGGTTGATAAGAAAACACCTTTGTGGTTTCTCTAATAACTTCAGAACCTGATGCTGCTGTTACACCTAAGTTTATTAAACCTTCATTAGCATCAAATGTAGCAGACCCACTTACAGCAGTAGCTGTTGACCACAAATTATTATCTGCAAATCTATGACTAGAGTCAAATAATGTAAATGGTTCACTTACTCTTATTCTACCAAATGCATCAGCCAACATTTGATCATTAGCCAATAATGATTGATTAGATATACCAGAAGTATTTATAATTACACCCATTATATATAATTATATGCAACTAATAACGCAGCACCTGCATTAGTTGTGGTATCCCAATATATGTTAGTTCCTTCATAATAATTCATAACAGCACCTGCTTCTAAGTTTAATGTTTCCCCTGGGGCAAGATCAGTGTAATTTGACCCAGCATCTGTAGAAATCTTAGCATTAGCAGTTCCCACACTAGCAAAAGAAACAGATAATATTATTGGGAAACCAGTAAGATCGCTATCTGAATTAGTAAATCTTCTGAATCCTGCTTGTACTATACCATTTGCTTGTTCAGCAGCTAATACAGTAGATACTGAATCACTTGCCTTTTGCTGACCTAATGGATTTACTATATTAACATTTAAGGCATTAGTAATAATTGATTGAAGTCCTTGTAGAACTTTCCACTGGAATGGTAAATTATTACCTTGGTTTCCTGTATCTTTTAAATTTCCTATTGACATGGTTTTTATTTTTTAATATTATCCTAGTAACCAATTTGTACCATCTGAAAATACAGGTACTATATTAGCACCGCCACCTACAGCCTGAACACCAAAGTTTCCTGATGCGAATGCAGTAGAATCAGCAATCATAGCTCTTGCTCCAGGTACTGAAACAGGATTTGGTAATGTAGCTAAAGTTACAGCAGGAAATAGAATTGTTGCATTTCTTGTAGAGAATTCCCATGTAAAGTTGCCACTGATAATAACATCACCAAATATACCATCTACACTATTACCTGAAATAAGACTAATATCTCCTCCTGGTAAACCAGTTGCTGTAGTGTAACCAGCTCGAATAGTTACAAAACCACCTTCTCCTTGGCTACCTGATACACTATTACCAGCATCACCTGCTTCAATTCTAATATCTCCACCAGAACCTGCATTAGCAGCATTACCGTCAGAACCATCTCCAGCATATATATTTATATCTCCACCTTCAGCTTCAGCATCAAAAGTACCTTGATCACCTCTTAGTGTGATATCATCACCTGATTCAATAAATATGTCATCTCCACCAAGTGTTCTAATAAATAGATCTGCTCCTAAACCTGTGGTTTGAATTGTTACATCACCTGGACTAAATGTTAGCTCAGCATCACCTGCATTATCAGTTAGTACAACTTCTGATGTACCGGCAACTAGTCTATCAACAGGTATTTGACTACCAAGATCTTCTACAGTCATTGCATTTGTCAACCAAGCATCATCACGTTTACTATCTCTAGTAGCAACAGGTACTAATGTTTGTGCAGGGTCAATTGTTTTAACTAGTCTTCCGCCCCTTAACCAGTTTATAAAATTAAGTATATCCATGATTATTTATTTTTTATGGTACAGCAGTTGTACTTAATACACCAAGATCTGATACAGTTATTCTATATCTAAAACCACTTGGTGATGATGTAAGAATTAATCCTTTACCTGCTTCTTCAGTTTCTATATCTCCGGTTTTAACAACTAGATTAGCATCAAGAGAAAATGCAAAACCGTTACCAATAACTACTTGACCATTACCTTGTATGATTAATCTATCTGTACTACTATGAGAAAACTTAATTGGGAATGTACTATTATGACTAAAGAAAGCAGCTCTATCAATTAAAGGGTTAGCACTAATATTGTTTACACCAAAGTTAAATGATGTAGCTGTATTTGACATTTGATTACTAATTCCAAGTCCACTATTTGATTGAACAGTTCTTAAACCATTAGCATTTGTAATTACGTTTAATGCATAACTGCTAGTATTTGGAGTACTTCCTCCAATACCAATTCTTGAAGCTCCTGGAGTAGCTGAAGGAGTAGTTGATAGTCCCATAGTTGGTGCCCACTGTGTACCCGTCCAATATTGAGTTTGACTTGTTATAGTACCTGGTAATCCTGATCCAGATGGTCCTTGTATTCCTTGAATACCTTGAGGTCCTTGTGGTCCTGTAGCTCCTTGAGAAGCCAATAGTGCCCAGTTAGTTGGATCTAAGTCAGGTGTAGTTACTGAAGGTCCTACGTTAGCAATACAAAACCAAGATGCTCCACCATATCCTACAGCATCATCAACAACATACACACCAGAAGCAGACCATGCACCCTGCCAATTTAGTCCTGCTGGACCAACGGGTCCGGGCACACCCTGTGGACCCTGCGGTCCTTGTGCACCTGATGGAATTACTGAAGCTACTTGAGCTGTAAAGTCTTGTACTGATATAGCACCTGCTAAGTATTCATCATCTCTTCTACCGTCCTTAAGACCAACTGGTAATAGAGATTTAGCCGGATCAACAGATGTTACTTGTCTGCGTCCTCTTATCCAAGAAATAAAATTTAAAATATCCATGATTATTGTTTTTATAAATATACACTATAATATACAAAAAATATTTGATATAAAAAAATCCCCAGTTAAAAAACTGAGGATTAAGTTGCTTAACAGGTTAACAAGTTATTGCGGAAAAGGAGATGACAGAGTATTAAGCAACAAGATATCCCATTAAAAATGCCAATATAATAATAAGTCCGATAAGCATATTTGCAAATTGTCTACCATTTTTATCATCTTCATAATAGTTATGCATCTTATTTAGTATAGGTTTATTCATTGCATTTGCAACAAACCAGAATACCAAAATAAAACCTAATAATACAAATGCAAATATGTATTTCATGTTGACAAATATAAAGATAAAATTTATTTATCCAAACTTTCAATTCTCTTTTGGAGATATACTATGGCTTTTTCTAGATCTTCTTTATACTTTCCTGGATTCTTTTTACCAGCTCTTACTACATATTTAATGACGTTACCTAAATAGAAGTCTCTATCCAGACCCCATGCTTCTAATACTTTAAATACTTCATAAGGATTAGACTCTCCGCCATAGTATACAGGTCTAGGTCCAGGAGATAGTTTTACTACCCTGTCAGAAAGATCTTTAGGATTTCCAAATGTAGATGTAACAATACTAGTGTTATTCCCATAGATACCTTCTGTCATAGTTGGATAAGGAGATACCGGAGTTTTATTTTTATCCATGACTACCAGATTATAACAACATCACCTTCATTAAGGAGAAGTTTAATCTCACCATCAATCTCTATTCTCTCTACAGTCTCCATGTTTAGAGCTCCTGTTCTAACATATACTTCATCACCTACAGCTACTTCTTCTACTTTATCTCCTATAGCATATACAGTAAGTTTACTCCAAAGCTTGGCTGCTTCCTGCATCATAGCTTCTTCATCTTTTGCAGACAGTTCAATAACTGACTTCTTTCTCTGCGGCACATTAAGCAATATAGCCCGGCCTCTTAGTTTTTTAAATGTTGACATTACTTATTCTTTAGTGTTAAAACTTTTACTACTGACATAGATGCATTTAATATCTCTCCTAATGCATGATCAAAGAGTAAGCTTTTCAAGGGCCCTCTTTCATTCTCATAATCTGTCTTTAAGATCTCAGCCATTTCTGCTGCTAGTAACTTTACTTTAGTTACTGTAGTATCATCTAGATTATCTGGATCTAATCCCATCAACTGATGTCCAAAAGGAACAATCTTGTGTTCAATAATCTCCGGGTTATTCTCCGGCATTGCATAAGTTGGTTTTTCTTCACTCATTGTATTTGGTTTTAATTTGTTACGCGTCATATTTTTGTTTAGCACTAGGTTTAGTTTCTGGTTCTTTATCTTCAGGAAGAGAATCTAAGATATTCAACTTGATCTTTTCTAATAAACCTATAAGAGCTAGATTACCATAGGCTTCTTCATGTAGTCTAACCTCTAGGCCTTTTTCTTTTTCTGTAATAGATATCAATGTTTTATCTGACATATTTAATAATTTACTTAGTTCATCATAGAGCTCCCGGGCACGGAGGTTATCCATGCCGGTATCTCTAACTTCTTCAGTTAGCTTTTCCCACAACAGCTTTTGCTGGGCAGTCATTAGTAAATAAATAATTAGGAGTTATTGCTCTCATGGTTTGTTGGTGACACAAATATATAAACTATTTTAATTTAAACTAAAAACCCCAGAAAAAATTTCCAGGGTTCTCAGCACAATTAATTAAATTTTCAGTTATGAACTAGTACAAATATACAACTTATTTTATATCTCTACCATAAGTTAAATTATTTTTTGCACGGATGTCTTTGTGAGTAAACTGCCAGAACTCTCCGGTGGCTGTAATAATCACAGTATAGATAGTATCCGTCTCATGCCCATAGTCAGTAATGATCCATATGATCCCAGAACCTTTAGGTGTGTTTACCTCTATCCTATTAGTTGGTTCATACATCATAGTTCTCAATCTTTATTCTTTCATCTCTATCTACTAGAGTGTTATAAAGTTCTATATCAGTAGACCACTCTGCACCTGTCCAGAATTCAAACCCCGGGTAGTTAGCTTTATACTTACAGCACTGCTCATACCCACCAAGTAGATAAACATACTCACAGTTCAGAAGCTTTGCAGTTTCACACTCCATCATCTGAGCTACTGTACCTAGAGAAAGTTTAGGATCTGCATAATCCCATATAAACTGATATGCCACAAACTGTGTATCAAACTGTTTGTATAAACTAATACCAACAAGCTCATCTGTTTGATACTCTATAACAGAACAATCCTTGAATGACTCTAGCTTGATATCTCTTTTGAAGCCATGATGCTGACAGTATTTGTTGTATAGTTCTGTGTACTGTTCTAATGATACATCAATATTTCCAGCTTCTACTATAATCTTTTTGGATAACTTCTTAGTAGTCTTAGATGGTCTATATTTAGCTAAATTAATTCTAGTACTGCGCTCATTATACCACTTACCCTCCCACGGTATCCATCCTTGTAGTAATGCATCTGTGGGAGATTCATTAGGTTCTAATATTCCATATGCACAGTTGATAATTAACTCCAGGTCACTTACTTTGCCAAAGCCTTGGACATGATCAAAGTATACTTTCATTTTTTGAAGAACCCTTTTTTAGGTTGCTCCTTCTTATCAAACCCTAGCTTATCAATAATCTTGTTAGCTTCATCTTCAGCATAAGTAATAACCTCTTCTTCTTTATCCTTGACATTCCAGTTATTAAGTAACAAAGCCATATGCATAGTCTCATGCATAACTGCGGTAGCTTTCTCTGTAATAGAGTACCTCTTAAATGTACCTAGGTTAATAAACAGAAACGGGAGATAAGGCTTCTTAGCAGTAAGCTTCTTATCTGCTGGGTCATAGTTAGTCCACCCATAAATATAAACCCCGTTGCCTACAGTCTTATCTACTTCTTCTGCCTGAGCATCTTTTCTGTTCAACCCGTGCATCTCATCTACATCATAGTAGTCAAATATCTTGGTAGCATCTTCCCCGGCCAGGAGCACATACTTACCCATGTCATACTTTTTCATATCTACAAATATATACAATATCTAATATACAAAAAAACCCAGACAGTATTTCTTGATCAGAGAAACTTATCTGGGGTTGTTACTAGTTATACATGTTGGTACCATGCTTTCCCAGTAACCAAAAAGTCCAGTGTAGTGAGCAGATCTTACGGTATGCTGTCTGGAACTTGGCCTATGTCTATCTCAACACAGGGGGGCACACTTATTAAAAAACCCCAGACTGTAGCTCCGGGGCTTTTAGTATTAATCCTAAAATGAAAGTTATTAGCTCAACAAATATATACATAATTCTAAACATACCAAATTTTTTTAAGATAATTAAGTTGTAGTATATAAGAGTGTGAGATGGGGCATATAGCAAAAACCCCCGGGGCTCTGAAAAAAAGTGGCATACCCCCTATGAAGCTGAGGGAGCAAGCCTGAATCTAGGAAAAAATCTAAAAAACTCTGACACAGGAAAAGTGTGTGGATGCTAGCAGAGACAGAACAAAGCAGAGACAACAGATGCAAAAGCTAAGCAGAAGACTATGACACAGAGGGGGGAGGGTGCTGAGACAACCGAGGCAGCACACCAACCACACACACAGAGAAGACAGTATATAGCACAACTTCTATTGTATGAGAAACTAATAACTATGACTGCAAACCAACTATTTGATTTAGCTGAAACGCTAGATAAAGCAATTGCTACCTTAGAAACAGAAGGTAAGACATTTAAAGAACTATATGAGCTATCTGATTTAAAAGCATATAGAGCTTATGTTCAAGAAGGTATTGAAGCTGCTGTATCAGCAATGGAAAGTAATACAGGGGAATAACCTGTATTGCTTTTTAATTCAGCTTTTATTGTATGAAAACTAAAAGCTATGAAAAGTTAAACACTACAGGGGATGATATCCCCTTTTTTTTCTGTGTTAGACAGCTTTTATTGTATGAGAAATTATATACTATGAAACAATTACTTAAGTTTATTGTGCTATATGCTTCAGGCCTTGGCACATTCTGTTTATACTTCTTCGGAGTATTATCTGTAGAACCAACTGCACCAATGGTAGGTTTAATTACTATGGGTATTATATTAGCAGGTTGCTCCATTATGGGAATGCTTAACCTAATAATGCACATAGAAGAAAAGCTACAAGGTGCATAGCATTAAGAGAGAGACAATGTCTCTCTTTTTATTTTTCAGCTTTTATTGCCACAGAAACTATACATATGAAACTACGTGTTGACCTTTATAGTTTTCTTGCATCAGATGCAGGAGAACTAACTAAAATGCAAACTAGATTGAATCAATGGATGACCAAAGGTATTCTCAAGAAATATGAGATACATACTGCGGGAGAATACATTGTGTTTAATGTTTGTAGAGTAAAAGAGCAGGGAGAATAATCCTTGCTCTTTTTTATTTAAACAGCTTTTATTTAATGATAAATTATACATTATGACAAAGGCATTAAGATTCCCTGAAGATTTTATCAGGAAGGCACACCGTGTAATACCGGGTGCAACTCATTGGACATTTCAATATCCTAATGAAGATGAAATGATTAGTGTTGTAGGAGGTGGATTTGGATTAAAAGGAGATGGTGTAACTACATTTGAAATGTGGGACACTAGATGTATGGAAGATCCAATAGGTTATGTAACTGAAGAGTTCATTAACCAATGGTTGAAAGACATTATAATTAAGGAGCAATAGCTCCTTTTTTATTTAATACAACTTCTATTGTGTGCTAAACTTATATTATGGAAAATACAACTTGTGCCTGTTTACTAGGTGATGAAAACCATTGTAATTCTTGTGCTGAATTACAAGCAGAGTATGATGCATATTGCTTAACAGCATATGAATCATATCTACAGTATAAAGAAGAAGAAGGCTTATAAACCTTCTTCTTTTAAACAGCTTTTATTGCATTAGAAATATATATTATGGTAAAAGTTATTTTCATTTGGTTGTTACTTACAGGACAAGTTAAGTATCAACAGACTATGGATGGCCGGAAACAGTATGCACTGTTCTTTGAAGACGGCAAAGTTGTAGACTATGCTACTAAGCATGAGATCTATGAATACATAGAGACCGGAACATTTGAGTATGATGAAGACTTAGGGAGATAATCCCTAAGTTTTTATTTCAACTTTTATTGTAATAAAAATATATACAATATGATAACAAAATTTATGATTGATGAGATTGATGGGATATTAATCTTATTAGGAAAAAAAGCTGACAAAGCTATGTTAAAAGCATTTGAGCAATTGCCGGAAGAAGAGATAAAGGCTTACAGGGATAGTTTGGTAGAAGAATACCATATAATACACCCTGAACATACATTGTTAGTTGTATAGTTTATGGGGGAAGAAATTCCCCCTTTTTATTTATACATAGCAACTTTTATTTTATTAAAATTTAAAACTAACAACTATGGTAACAGCAATTCTTTGGGGATTTGTATTCTTATTGTGTTATGTTAAATACCGCATAATGAGATAATCAGTAAGGGGACTATATCCCCTTTTTCATTTAACAACTTTTATTTTAAGAAAATTAAAACTATATAATATGAACTTTGAAAAAGCATTTAAAAGTCTATCAGGTATGGTAGACCGTTCAGTAAACTATCACAGTTATCCTGAAGAAAAAAGAATAGACTATCATTTTTTAGCATACAAATATAAACAGGCTCTTGAATCATTTAACAAAGATTGCACAAGTTGGTATGCTGAAGTTGATATTGAAGATTTTGAAAAGAAATTAAATTCTTTTGCACACAATATCTGTGAATCAGGACTGTATAGACCTTGGAAAGAAGGGGAGTAATATCCCCTTTTTAACAACTTTAATATAATCTAAATTATATACTATGGAACAAGTAACTATTGTAATTAGTTGGGAAGAATATGAAACTATGCTTAGTGCTATTAAGGCAATGAACAGTATGGTTGATTCAGACAAACTAGAAAAGCTCTATGTAAAGTTATATATGGAGAGAAAGATAGAGAGGGTGTAATACTCTCTTTATTTTTTTACAACTTTTATTGAAATAAAATATTAAAATATACACTATGAAAAAGTTAGAAGCTTACAAACAAGCAAAAGCAGATTTTGAATTTGCACAAGAAATGTGTTCTCAATTAATGGAATCAATAAATTCTATTCCTGAGATTTATGTTAACAACAACATTTCTATTGACAAGGGTAGTTCTGATAAACAATATGTCTTTGCAATAGGCGTGTTGAATAGCCAGATTAATGCTAGTAAAGAACTTGGTATGGATTCCAAAGATTATGAAGAATCCAAAGCTAATGTTCTGAAACTTAAACTTGTGTGTGCTGATTATGGTGCTTGGGACAGATATCGTACTGAATTATACAGATATCAGGCAGACATACACAAACTGTTAGACAAAGATGATTTGTTTCAGTTGTTGGAAGCACCTGTTAAGCCATAGATATAGGGGACATTGTTCCCCTTTCTATTTACACAGACAACTTTTATTTAATCTTAAACTATATAATATGGACACAGAAACGGTATTACACATTATTGCAATGCTTAATGCAAAGATTAGTCTTTATGAAAGAGTCATAAAAACAGATAGTGATTTGATTTCTTATGATAAATATGAACTTAGCATAGCAATAGATACTCTAAAAGCATTTAGAGATGACATACAAGAAGGTATTATAGAGCCACTTGTAACACAAGCAGAAAATAAATTAGGGGAGTAATCCCCTTTTTATTTAAGCTGAGAGAGAGTTAATAACAGACAGTGTTGGAAGCCTTCGGCTTAGCCTTTTGCAACTTTTATTGTAAGAAAATTATTATTAACCCAAAAATCAAAAAGTTATGATTGAAAAGAAAAAGATTGCGTTGGTGTTTAAGGAAGAAACAACACCTAGTGGTAATGTGCAAAAGGTTGCCAACATTAAGGCTACCTTGGTTAGATTAAGTGATAAAGAGTTCACTTACACTAATGGTAACGGGGATACCCTAACCTACAAGTTAGCAACTATCAGGTTTACTGATGATAATGGTAACAGCCACACCAAAGCTGATATAGTAGTGTATAGTACTAGCTATGAGCAAGGTATGGAGGTAGGGGAAACCTACTTAGGTAAAGTTTCTAGAAGCAAGAATGCTGATGGAACTGCGCGTAAACCTTGGTACACATTATCAAGCCTTGTTGTTGCTTCTGAGAATTCTGATGATGACTTTGAGGAGGTTGAGGTATCTGAGGAAATTGGGATATAATCTCAAGGATAATAGGGGTGTAGAAATACACCCTTATTATTTTTAGTGAAGCCATAGTATATACTATGTGTTTAATTGTCTTTCAGACAATAGCTTTAAGCAACTTTAATTTTAAAAAAAATAGTTAGACTGTTTCAGCGGTCAACTACCGGTCAACAACCGCTGATTGAATGGTCAAGACTAAAGTGCACAGTTATTGCATACTACCCCCGGGAATGAAGATACCCATAGTGTAATATATGTGCAGTAATTAATAACAAACTGTGAATGAATGTAGGTTAGTTTGGGGTTGAGTGACAAACTCTCAGCATTATTATACCAACAGAAACAGTCACAGAATGCTTGTGAAAGCTTATACAATACTAAGTATATGGCTAATCATAGACTTAGCATTACACAGAATCAGTAATACACTACTATTACTACTATTATATATAGTATTAGTTAGATGAGCACAGTAAAGGCTTCCGGGAAAGCAGTAATTTCCGGTCACAAGTCCTATTGTTTAGCATAGTTAACACAGCAGATAGGCATTACCTTTGTTACAGTTTATTAGTTTACTGTGGTGTTGTAGCACCTAGAATAACTAATGGTGGGTTATACCTAATAACAATACTCTTTAACTTCCCGGTTCATAGAGATTCAGTATGTAAGAACCGGGTTTCTGTTGAGCATTCAGATTCAGCTCACAGAGTGATAGTTTATTATCACTACAAGGGTAGATAAATGTTACTTTGTAACTGCCATAGTCCGGAGATTTGTCTGGGTAGCAATACCAGATCGGACCGGTCAATGAAAGGCTATGGAATGTCATAATAATATTGTTATTGTTATTATTACTGTTATAGTACCTAATGAATCTGATTTAACCACAAGGTTTCAGGCATAACCCCTCATCCTGTAAAGCAGGGGTTGACTTGTGGTATTAATACATTGCAGTTGTAAGAGGAAACCTGTTGAGGTAGTGAACGTAATCTTATAACTGTGGTGTATTAATTAACTTATAGAAACTTTATTTATTCACTTAAACTTATACTTAGAATGGAAAAAACAGTATTAAATTATTGCAGATGGATTGTCTTTGATAACAATGTAGTTAAATACAATGTAGGAGAAGATACCCATGAAGGTTGGTATGTTAATGATTATGGTTATTGGAAATATAAAATCTTTTCTACTTATGAAGTAAAAAATGGTGTTTCCGGTAATCATACTGTATTAGGGCATACTAATGAAGAATATACATTTCCTTATTTAAGGAAATTTATGTCTTCTGCCTATCAGTAACCTTTGTGAGTCCTAAGCAGGACTATAAACTGCTTATTTTATAAACTTAAACCTAAACTTAAACATAAACTTATGAAGAAAGTATACATTGTTTTTTGGACATTCATACGTGACACAGATGATAATTATTGTCAACCTGAAACTAGTATAGTTGGTGTTTATAGCACTGAAGAACTTGCTAAACAAAAAATTGCTGATATAGTAGAGTCTACTACAGAAGAAGAAATTCTTAGTTATGAAGACTATACATCACAGTGTATTGATAATGGTTATGTAAGTTCTGATCCTGAATTAGACTATTGTAACTATTTAAATGTTATGCGAGACACTACTAGTAGTAGCTATCATTATGATGAGCTGCCAGTGTTAGAACAAATAGGGGAGTGATTCCCCTATTTTATTTATTATTCACTTAAAACTTAAACTTATGTATTACTTATTTGAACACCGTGGAACATTATTGGTCCAAACAGAACAAGAATTTAAACAGTACTGGTCTAATAGCAATGTTGTATTGGTTAAGACATCATTTGATAAAGAAGAACTAGAAATATTATCTACTAAACTTTTATTGATATGATTCAAGAACCTGTTTACTGGACTATGAAGAATGGTCAGAAGATTAATGTTGATGATATGGACATTAATCATCTCCGGAATACTCTCAAGATGCTTATTAGAGCTAAGAGAGCTGTAACTACACCTAAGCCTAAGTTTCAGGTGCACGGTGAGATTGCTAGTGAGTTTGCTGATATGGCAAGACTCTATGCAATTAACCCTGAACTGACATGTACTTGTGATGAAGTACATATGTGTCAGCAATGTTATGAAGATAGATAATTAGCTTAAGTACACAGTAACGCGGTCAACTTGTGAGCGGGTGTGGTTAAAACTCTCACTGTGTACTTTTATTTAGTAATCCCTTAAACCCTTAATATGAAAAATGTAATTATTGTAATCAAAGGAATGTTAGTTGGACTGTTTATTATGTTTGCACTATGGTTAACTAGTTGTGCTGCAAATAAGACTTGTCACGGTAATGGTAGAAAAGAGCATGTGGACAGATCTGTCCGCAAAGCACAGTCAAGACCATATGCATATAGAAACTAATATTGAATGATTATGAAAGAGATTATGATTACTGTGCTACTTATAGCACTATTTTATTCACAGTATTATTTAAACACTAAAAACTAAAAGTTATGATTAAAGAGCTACAGGAAAAGCTAGATTTTTGGAACAACCTTAGAGATGAAGTTCAAATGGGTGATGTTCCAGCAGATTTAAAGTATCAAATGCTATCAGAAGCAGAATATCAGATAGTAGTTATAGAAGAACAATTAGACAAGTTAATGCAGAACAAAACAATTAATGCTATGACAGTAACATTAATAGCATTTTGTGGTGCAGCTACCGGTCTATTTGGCTATGCTATGACAGTTAAGTATTTAGTATAATTGCGTACACCTCCAACCGCAGTAGACAGACAAAAGGTGTAATAGTCTGTCTTATTTATTAACTAAAAAATGTATGATTATGAAATTAGTAAATTTTATTTTGAATGTAAGTATAGGATTAGTAGTATTATGTATCCTAGAAGGTTTGATAACATATGGGGCAGCCTTCAATTTTGAAAATTACACACCAGTTGGTTATGTTTTTCAAGGTTTGTTAGTGTCAATCACAGTTTGTATAAGTGTGCAAATATGGTATGATGAGCAAAGAAAACAAGAGTTTAAACTAAAAAGATAATTATGAAATGGTTCAGGAAATTATTTAAGAAAAAGAAGAAGTCTTATCCACAGGATAATAAATTTAAACTATGTATTATTGATGAGAAATCAGATTTAATACATGAAGTGTTAGGTATTACTGAAGAAAGATGCCGGGAAATAACTCAGTTGTGTATAAAAGCATATGATGCCAGTGATATTAAAACAGAATCATATGCTATGGTAGTAGAGCAGTGTGTTCATATTAATGAAGTTGTCATGGCAATTCAAATCTTTGAGAAAGTTTCTCATGCACAGGCTAAGAAAAGAAGTTTGAGAAATTTAATGGATAATCTATTTAGTGATGAGTGATTTAATTACTTCTGTTCTTGGGATGGATCTCAAGGCAGACATTAGAGATATTGATGACAACTTAATCTTAACTGGTGTAAAGAAAACAATTTATCCGGTACAAAAGATTGATAAAATCAACTACCGGATTATAGACAAAGGTTTCTTTACACACTACAATGAAGCTCTCTTAGCTAAAATAAGAGACTTCAGAAGATTAAATGACTAGCTATGAGCATGAAAATACACTTAGAGTTTGATGAAACTGATTTGTATAATACTCTTAAATCAATGATTAATCATCCAAATGCAGAAGAGATAACTAAGTTATTGACTCCGTTTATTGGTAGTAGTTCTGATTGTAGTAAATGGTTGTTTAAATTGATACTAGGCAGAAAGTTACCGGATATAATTCCTGTAGGTACTATATGTCTTACTCATGTTAACAATCTAAGCTATGAGATTGATAAACCTAAAACAATAGAGTCTGAGTTATCTGACAATAATGGTATGATTGCTTGTACTATCAAGGAATTTAGAGGCTTTCATGATTGGAGACATTATGAAGTTGAATCTCTTGGTATTGATGATAAAGGTATACAAAAGACATTTAGTAGTTATCTAATGGCTGATACATTAGAGATCATGGAAGAATTTTAAGATAGTATATCTGTGGATATGCTTTTCCTGACCAAATGATATGGGGGTAGCAATGCCCCCTTTTCATTGTTTAGCTATATAGTGCAATAATTTGTAGGTTGGTATAATCACTATTCTTAAGAATGGTTTACATTTACTAAACTTTATGAATTTAAAATGCTCTATCAACTGCCTAATGGCAAGGTAATATTTCTAACCATAGAACAATACTTAGATCTTACTGATGAAGATGAGCAATACCTTATGTCCTTAGATGCAGGAGAGCATGCATTAAATCCCTTTCTAGAATCAGCTGTTCTTCAGAACACAAAAGAAAAATACTATGACTTTGATTATCTACCAGATGATGAAAGTTGTGATGACATTATATCAGATGATACACCATTTGATGATATAATAGACCTTACGGGCCCATTGGATATATAATACCTGACTTGCAATAAAGGTGTTATCAACTTATTACTAGTATGAGTGACTAGTATTATAGTAATCAACTCAAAAGATCAATTCAATTATTATTTATTTATCTATTTAAAACTTAAAGTTATGAGTTCAAAAGTTGTTGTATTAGCAGATGCTACTACTGGATCAGTAATCAATGTATCAAATAACCCGGAATTTGGATATATCCGAGTTGAACAAACAGTTAATCAGTATGATGACAATGGTTTCTTAAGAAGAAAGAAATTGTCTGCAATTATCTCTGCAGAGATGGAAGATTTACAAGCAGCAGGATATTATGCAGGTCAATTGCTTGATGGTAAGATTATTGTACAGGAGTCTTTGGAACCATTCAATGACAAAAATCCTGAGCGTGACCTTAAAGTAGCAGGTTCTACTGGTATTGTTTGCCGTGTAGATGGTGCACCAGTTTACAGACGTACTTTGTATACTGAAAAACAAAATCTTACAGATAGTCCTATTGCTCACACAAATGTAGATGAGATTAAGGCAGCTTATGAGACTACTAAGTCTAGTGCTATTAAACCAAATGAAGAATTCGGTATCTAATTAATAGAGTGTATATGAATAAGGGGATAGGTAACTGTCCCCTTTCTTTTTTTATGAATTTAAATGTATAACAAAATGGAAAAGCTAAAACAAGATGTAAAAAATTATCAGTTATCTGCAGGTAAAATGTATATGCAGTATGAAACTGATGGGTATTCACAATACCAGAATTATTTATACAAAAGAGCACTATATGGTCTAGATGCTCTGACACAACAAGAATTGGCTACTATGTGTAGTAAGAAAAAACAAAGAATAGTTAATGTTTATAAGAGAGCACAAATTGTACTTAATAAGTTTAAACAACAAGTTACTATACAATACAGCAATTTTATATTCAAGACTTTGTTTCCCAAAAGTCCACTTACAGAGCTGTTAATAGCTGATACTGAGACTGATGACAAGTTCAAGAATACTTTAACTTTTAAAGATTTAGGTATAAACAAAGAACAAATTATCACTATCTTTATGGCTGAAGGTATCCTTCCTAAAAACTTTTTAAGTTTAGACAAGGATCCAAACCAACTACCAAGACTGAGAAATGCCAGCAAGTAATGCAATGTTTGAGTATCATTATGTATATGGAAATCCAAAACTCCATTATGTAATTGCAGACATATATGGTAAGTATAGTATTACTCCTGTTACAAATAACAGGGGTGATACTGCTTATTATGAAGTTAATGAATTTAATACACCATATAGTGAGATTAAGTTCCGGTCTCAAAAAAAAGCTATGCAATATATAGTGGCAGAATTATTCACTGAATTTTTTGATTATGAGCACTATGGATTTACCAGACATACCAGGATTCATATCTGATCATTTGCTTACACATAGAGGATATATTGGATGGTGGAGATCTAAGTTTTCAGATCTTGAAATAGAAGCTAGTGGTAAAGGATATAGAGTTAAGTATGATATAACCCATCCGTTTAAAGGAGAGTATTATAATACTTTAGAAGAAGCTGTATATCATGTTAGATACCAAGCAATAACTGAATTTTTTGATGATGAGTATTAGAGATTATCCTGGATTTAAATGGAGTTTGGTACCAACAACTCACAATGATGCATATGATGTATGGGAATCAACTTTTTGTACTGATGCTGTTATGTCTATAGAAGGTAAGTTTTTTAATATTTCAAGTATGACACAATTTGACACTATTTATGAAGCTATGGAGTATATTAGAAATAGAGAAATAATAAAATACTTTGATGAAGACTAAGGTATGTGATGGATGTGGGTTAGAAAGACCCATATGGAAGAGTAGTGGAACCGGGGGATTAAAGCTATGTAAAAACTGCTGGAGTTGCCACAAAAGCGGAGATACTGTACAGAAACCAACAAATTCTGCCATCCCCCGTGTTTCTGCTAAAAGAGCAAAGAAAGATGCGGAGTATAGCAAACTAAGAGAAAGATATCTTACTGATAATCAGCTATGTGTGATTAAAGTTGCCGGTTGCACTAATGGTGCCACTGACATACACCACACATTTGCTGGAAGTAACAGAGATGCATTTTATTTAATACAAAGTACATGGAAGGCAGTTTGTAGAAACTGTCATGACTGGGTGCATAATCATCCAGAAGAAGCTAGAATTATGAATTGGTTAAAATAAAATTTATGACAAAAGACAGACAAGACATACAAATAGAAGCTCTAGCTGCTACTGATGGTAAGCAGCGGGCTTCTGTAGTCTTAGGCACAGGGGTCGGTAAGACCCTTGTTGGCCTGACTCATATGGATAGAAATACTACACCACTGATGAAATGTCTTGTAGTTGCACCTAAAAAAGCTATATTTCAATCCTGGAAAGATGATGCTGTTAAGTTTGATAAGCATCATCTTCTAGGTAGAGTAGTCTTCACTACTTATCTAAGCTTAAACAAACATGATCCTAATGATTATGATGTTGTATACTTAGATGAGATGCATAGTTTACTAGACAGTCACCGGGGATTCTTGCAGTTATTTAAAGGCAAGATACTTGGGCTGACCGGTACTCCGCCAAAGAGAGACTATTCAGAAAAAGGTAAGTTAGTGCAAGAGTTTTGTCCTGTAGTATTTACATTTAAGGCAGATGATGCCATAGAAAATGGAATACTGAATGATTATAAGATTGTTGTGCATGAGCTAAGATTAAGCAAAGTAAAGAACTATCAAGTCACTATGAAGAATAAAACATATATGACAGATGAAGAATCTAATTATGTTTATTGGTCTAGAAGACTAGATGTAGGCTCCGGCAGTGTACATATGCTTAGAGTTATGAGAATGAAAGCTCTTATGGAATATCCTACTAAAGAAAAGTATGCTAAGTTATTATTTGACAGCATAGAAAGTAAGTGTATTCTATTTGCTAATACTCAGGCTCAAGCTGATAAGTTATGTGATCATAGCTATCATAGCAACAATCCAAAATCAGAAGAGAACTTGCTTAAGTTCAAAGATGGAGAGATTACCAAACTTTCTACTGTTCTACAGTTGAATGAGGGTGTAAACATACCTAATTTAAAACAAGGTATTATTATGCATGCATATGGTAATGAGAGAAAGGCTGCACAGAGAATTGGTAGATTACTCCGGCTAAACCCAGATGATAAAGCTATTGTCCATATACTATGTTATATGGATACAGTAGATGAGAAATGGGTAAAAGATGCATTGGAAGGATTTGACCAGACTAAAATTATGTGGAAAAATTTCAATGTGACAGTTTAATTTATTATCTTAATGGTATGGAAGAGCACAAAACACACAGAGTAGTTATTTACAATGATGATGTAAATTCTTATCAGTATATCATGGCTAGCTTGATTAGGTTCTGTAAACATGAGCCTATTCAAGCTGAGCAATGTGCGGTCATAGCACACAATAAAGGAAAATGTCCAGTTAAATCAGGAGATTTCTTGGAAATGTTTGAATTAAAGAATAAATTTGATGATCTAGACATTAAATCAGAAATTGAAGAATATGCAGGTGATTTGCATTGATAGCCGTAATAAACCTAAAAGAATATCATCATATGAATGGTTAGAAGAAGGTAAGGTATATACTGTAGTTGAAGTAGCCAGAATGAGTCTACAACAAAATAGATATGGTTATAGATTGAAAGAAGTACAACTATCAGAACAATCATTTCCTTATGAGTATTACAGTGCGGATAGATTTGCACCTTATGTTACTTTAGAAGCAATAGAAGCAGAACATTTTCAAGAAGCAGATTTAGAATTAATTTAAAATTTATTAGTATGAGAAATGATGATGGACTAGCTGTCTTTACAGCTATTATTTGGTTATATATGATTACAGCACATATATTTATGCTGTATTTTTGGTATCAGTGGTCTCAAACACATGGATTTTTAAGTACACTTATTATTGGACCTATTATCTCTGAGATAAAAGGATTATTGTTCCCATTTTTTATGTAGCCTATGGATTATACTTATGAAGATGTGTTGGTGCAATGTGAGTTAGTTAAAGATCTTCTTAAGGAAGGTAAGAACAGAAGAAGTATGGATAGAAGAAACTATCTAATTGCACTTATGTATTACAAGTTTAATAAAACAGAATTTGTTATAGGAAAAGTATTTGATATGAAGAGAGAAACGGTAACTTCTGCAAAGTTTCATCCATATCAATTACTTGAATATAGTGACATTAGTTTTATTGCAAATGTAAATGATCTTATGATTGCATTTCCATATGAGTTTCCTAATCATAAAGCAGGACAAGCTGATAAAAGATATACAGCTGTCATAACTCACTTTGATAAAGATGCTAGAAAGAAAATTAAAAAGTATATGGAATTTAAGGAGATATCAAGAATTGATATGGCAGTAAAAGAATTAACACTAAAAGCCTTGAAATTATGGGAAGGATGAAAGAATTTTGTATAGATTTAATTAATGCAAATGGAGGTATACCAGATGGCATTACTATAGCTGATGTAGCTAGAATGAAAGAATTAGACATGTATAACTGGGAAGAGTATGAAAGACAACAAGAGAAAGCTAGAATACAGCATCTTGAATCAGAAAATTCAAGAAAGATTACAGAGGTGGTTAAAGCTAAAAAAGCCGGAGGAGATATCTCAGCCGCGGAAGAGGGACAAGAACCAGAAATCTATTAACAATGAAGAAGGAGACTAGAACTTGGCTACTATGGTATATGGTAGGTTTACACTTACTTGCTGTTATAGGTAGTACGGGTATTGCTGTGTATATACAGCATTTTCATCCTGGAATTTGGAATTGGTTTTTGCTAATAGGTTTAGCATTGTTAAACTATGTGCTTTTTAAGAACATGTTTAACACAGTAAATAAAATTATTAATATTAAAAAAAGAAAACAATTATGAAAAAGTTATTTTATTTTGCAAGCAGTATTATAGTATTAGGATCTTGCAATAGCAATTCAATTCAAGAACAAATTGATTTAAAAAAGAAAAAATATTCAGAACTAACTGATAAAACAGCAGCTTTATTAGACCGTGCAATGTATGTAGAACAATTAAAATCTGATAGACAACAATTTGTAATTAGATTAGATGGTGTTGGTGCAGACCATAATAGTCAAACATATATAGATGCGGTAGAAGATGTAAATAAATTATCATTAAAATCTGATAGTTTAAATAAAGTTATTGCTGAAATAAAAATACAATCTGATAAATTAGCAAAAGAAATGGATAGTCTTTCATCTTTACAATAAAGCACTTTATAAATTATGAAAAAGTTATTATTATTATTGTTGTTGTCAACAGGTGCAGCACATTCACAAATTGTTGTTAAAGAAACAACAAAGGATAGTACAGTATGGTATAACAAACTTACAGTATTACCAAAACTAACTCACTTCTATGATGCTGAAAGTAATTGGTATACATTGTATTATAAGAATCTTGAGTATCAATACATCACTGATGTAGATTATATATCATTAGGTTCAAAAGAAAATACAATAGAGTTCTTTAATATCTTAAAGCAGGCTATTATAGAAAAGAAAGAGTTAACTCTTGAATTAGATGGAAAGACTTGGTTCTTAAAGACAGGTTCTAGTATGGCTTTTATGTCTAGCTCTGGAACTAGTTTCTATCTTACTAATAAGAACTTAGATAAAATACTTGAAGCATTACAGTAATTGAAACATTTTATTAAATATCTTATAGTTTGGATAAGCCAAAACTTAGCCATACCTTTTTGGACAGTAGGTCACATACATTTGTTGAGTACTATCTATGAAGATGCTATTGAGATTATAGCTTCCTGCGGTATGAACTTAATAGTTGCCGCAGGATTTTTTATTGATTACTGGGACCAAAGAAAAAACAAGTAATATGGAAGTAATTATTAAATTTTCTGATGAAGATGCAGCAGAAGATGCTAGAGTAGCCTTAGATGGTTGGAAATGGAAACACGCTATGTGGGAATTAGATCAGCACTTAAGAAATGAACTTAAGTATAATGAAAAACTACCTCCTAAAGTATATAATACTTATGAAGAATTAAGAGATAAAATCCGGGAGATTGTATCTGATAATAACCTAACAATGGAATAGAATGGAAGAACTTGAAGAAGCTGCTGAAAAGTATGTAGAAGAAGACAACAACAATAGGTACTATAATGATTTTATAGCAGGTGCTAAATGGATGTTAGATAAGTTACAAGACTTTGATACATGGAAGGAGTGGAAAGATAGTAACATTTAAATCAGAATAATATGTATGACACTTAGAGATACAGAACTAATAGGTAAGAAGCTTGTGAAGTATGGGTTTTATAGAAACAGTAATAATCATCATAAATATATGTATAAAGATATTAGTGTTGAATTTGTATTACTTTATGCCAATAACTGGTATGCAAATATAAAAATGTCTGTAACTGATAATGTTATTGTTTTACTTACTGGTCATGAAGCTATATTTACTCCAGAGTGGGTAATGAAAGAGTATGGTAAATTAGTAGCATTATTTCAATTTGCAAGGGTATGACAGCAGAAGAAGTTAAAAAAGTTAAGAGGGTTTTAAAAAAGTATGGATTTAAACAACACAGAATCTTAGAAGGATTTTATATAAAATTACATAATGAATGTCCTATAACTATAAGCTTTAGTGAACCTATGACTAACATGCACTTTATGGCAGTTGTAATGGAGCTTGATGATGATTATGAGCTTGCAATAAACAGTATTTTAGATTATGCTGAGACTAATCCTCAAAGATTTTTTGATACAGTAGATCATTTTAATGGAGCAATTAAATTTATAAACAGATAATTATGAGTACAATAGCAATAGTTACAGTGATAGTATTAGTATCAGCAGGTCTTATAATATTTTCTTTAAGAGATGATGATGAAAATAATTGGGATCAATAATGGGTAAAAGAGAAGATAAAGAGCTAAGCAAACTTTGTGTAGCTATTTGTTCTGATCATTATGAGTTGTTAAAGAATGTGGATACTAATATGAGTTATACTTTTAACTTATATTCTTCCGGTCCATATCATGGGCAGTATAGAAAGTTTATGTTTTATGCTGAATTAAAGCTTAATAAACTCTTAGGTTTAATTACTGCTGATGAAGTAGAAAATGTATATAATATGATGATATCAGAAGATAAGGATAACTTTTATATTGTAGTACAGATAGTCAAACACTATATGAAAGAAAGACATGCTAAGTTTGGAGCTTTAATGGATTATAAAGGCTATGACTATGCCCGGCAAAATTATTCACAAGAAGTTCTGAATCCAGCAGATTTCTTAATTAAATTAGCAAACAAATGACAGAAGAAGATTTAATAGAATTAGGATTTGAAAAAATATTAATTCAAGATGATGAAAGTCAGAATGGATATGATTATTATTATTACAATAAAGAACTTTGTGACAATATAGTTTTATATAGCACAGATAGTATTGATGTAGAAGATAATAATTGGATAGTTAAATGTTGGGATATACCAGCAATTAGAATAACCTCAAAAGATCATTTTATGCAATTTGTAGAAATGATTGATAATATAACTTGTTAATATGTTATCAGTTAAATTAGTTAAGAAAGATGGTAAGCTGACATATCCGGATGATCAATCTAAGTTAGCTTATCAAATCTTTTTGGATAAGATTCCAGAAGGACAGAAAGTAGAAATGTATATTGGTTTAGCAGATGCTGACCACAGTGTAGCACAATTGGCAAAAGTGCACGCATGTATAAGAGAATTAGCCAAAGAATCTGGCTATACCTTTGAAGAAATGAAAGTGTTGATTAAAGAAAGATCAGGATTATGTTATGAAGCAGGAGAGGCTACAATATGTAAATCATTTGCAGATTGTAGTAAAGATGAATTAGCTTTAGCTATTGAAGCTTGTGTGGAAGTAGGAAAGATTTATAATATTAATCTAGCTTAGGAGCTACATAACCTTCATCACCAGGCTCAAGAACTTCTTTTTCTACAAAGAGTTCTTTGGTTTTAGCAACTTGTTCTATTTCAGCTAGTAATAAAGAAAGAGTATAGAAAGATCTTTGAATTTCATCTAAGTCTTTATATTCTTTACTGATTGCTTCTTTAATGTAAGCATCTTTATCTTCAGCTGTAATTAAACTTACTAGATGAAGAAGAACTGATTTTACCATTAAGTAATAGTTTTTATTGACTTTTACTTCAATGATAGCATCATCTTTTAGTTCTTTAACTTTTATTGCCATTGTGTTAGTTTTAAACAAAAATAAATAAAATATGAATCAGAAACTAGATTTAGAGGAAATTAAGGATAAACTGTATGCTAGATTAGAAAACTCCGGATGGTCAACAAAACTAAGAAGTTTTATATATAGTGCAGAGTTTGATAAAATCATTACAGAGTTAGCTAGGTTATCTATGGATGGTAGAAGATTTACTCCGCCATTAAAACAAATGTTTAGAGCATTTGAAGAATGTCCTGTAAATGAACTTAAGGTAGTTATAGTAGGGCAGGATCCGTATCCTCAAATTGGTGTTGCTGATGGTATAGCTTTTAGCTGTAGCAATACTAAAGAGTTACAACCTAGTCTTAGGTATTTATTAGATGAAGTAAACAGAACTGTTTACAATGGACATCCTGGTAGTCTTGATACAGATTTAACAAGATGGGCAGAACAAGGTGTACTATTAGTTAATACAGCTCTTACAACTACAGTAGGTAAGATAGGGCAGCATTACAATATATGGAAACCTTTTATGGCTTATCTGTTTGATTATTTAACATGGAATGAAGCCGGACTTATATATGTATATATGGGTAAACAAGCTCAAGAATGGTCTGAAGCCGTTAATGATAACAACTATAAGTTTTTTGTAAGCCATCCAGCCAGTGCTGCATATAATCAGCAGGAGAGATGGAACTCAGATAACCTGTTTGTTAAGATTAATGAAGTTGTAGAAAGACAGTTTAATGCAAAAATTACTTGGTAATGACAGAGATATTTCAAAGGTTGATAAAAGAGAACCTAACACCAAACACATACTATGTTTTGCATTGCATAAGAGAAAAAATAATACCTCATAATTTTATCAATAAAGAACTTGAGTGCAAAAGACTGCAACAAGATCATTGGATAGATGAAAACTTGCAACTTACAAGTAAAAGTCTTATCTTTATGGAGGAAATTAACGGGTTCTTCAAGAGAACTAAAAAGAAAACACTTAGAGATTTAATGGGAGATGGCTTCTTAGAGAAGATACAGGAATATGTAGAAATATTTCCTAATAGGAAACTTAACTCCGGTAAATATGCTAGAGTTAATCCCAAGAATCTTGAAGGTGCTTTTAAATGGTTCTTTGAGAATTATGATTATGACTGGGAAACAATCCTAAAAGCTACTGAAAAATATGTTGATGAATTTAGTGTCAGAAATTATGAGTATATGAGAAACTCTCAGTATTTCATAAGAAGACAAAATTTAGATAAGACTTTTGAATCTGATCTAGCAACATATTGTCAGTTATTAAACACAACCCTTGATGGAGAAGGTGGTTCTTATTTTAAAGAAAGAGTAGTATGACAAAAGGAATTTTAATAATTATAGCAATATTAGGAACAGCAATTGGTTATAGTATAGTGGATTTATTTATTATATCTATGCCTTTTTGGAAGTATTTCTTAATTGAATTGCTGATTACATTATTACATGAGGTGTATAACCAAGTGAAAAATAGTAGAATAGAAAATCAATAACAATATGGCAGAATTATTTAATGGAGCCAGGCCTTTGCTGCCTGTAAGTGAAAGAGACTCACTAAGAAAAGCAATCCTTAAGATGAAAGGCAGAAGAAATGGAGATATTAAATCTCTTAAAAGTGCATGGCCCAAATTTAATGATGCTTTTTGTGATGGATTAGAATGGAGAACTATCACCGTAGTTGGTGCTAGACCTGGAACAGGTAAAACCTTATTCTTAGAACAGTTATTTAGTGACATAATAGACCAAAATCCTGATCAAGAATTTAGAATACTTAAGTTTCAGTTTGAGATGGTAGATGAAACTAGCGGAGTAAGAAAACTTAGTTTAGAAACCGGTGCTGATTACAATACATTAATGAGTAAAGATGGAGTGAAGGTAGATAAAGCAATCTATGACAAATGTGTTGAGTATTATGAGAAATCTGTAGAAAATGATATTACTAGAGTTCTATATGACACTTGTAATGTTGATGAAATGTGTGCAACTATTCATTATGAAATGGAAAAGTTTAAGAAGCCAGATGGAACATATATGAATATGCTTGTAGGTATAGATCACTCAACATTATTTGCAAAAGCAAAGAACCAAAAGGATGACTTTGAGATGCTCTCAGCATTAGGCAAGGCACTCACTATGATGAAAAAAAACTATCCGGTAGCTTTTGTAGTGTTAAGTCAGCTTAACAGAAACATAGATAATGTAGAAAGACAGAGGGACGGTGAGTATGGAAATTATGTATTGGATTCAGATATATATGGGTCAGATGCTTTATTGCAGCATGCGGATGTAGTCTTAGGTATAAATAAACCCTCTCTAAGAAAAATAAGACAGTATGGTCCTGATAGATATATTATAAATGATGAAGACTTATTAGTCTTTCATTTTCTAAAATCTAGAAATGGTACCACAAGGATGAGCTTCTTTAAGCTAGATAGAACAATCATGAGGATTGTAGAGATAGACACACCAGCACAAGCTACAAAAAAAGTATCAATTTAAAATGTAAATAGAGTATGAGAAAAGAAAAAGAAAAAGAGTTTTTTGCAGAACACTTGGAGACATTTAGAGCTCATGGAATAGCAGATCCTACATTTGTTATTAAGACAGCTTACTTTGTAAAAGGTAAAGCAGAAAGGCAATTTCAGCTTTTTGCGTCTGAAATAACTAAGGAGCTTGATATATACATAGAGTTCTATGACAATGTTAAAGATGAAAATGACAATATTAAGGATATTGTGCCTTTTAATTCTGACAGACAATTATTTAAGTACAGAAACAATCCTTATTATGGAGAAGAGTATGAGATGAAAGAAGGTGTAAACTATAAAGGTGAGCCTTATAAACTTTATACTATTCCTGTAACTGAATTGCGTGCTGTTCTTAAAGATGGAACTGAGATACCTTATAATGTATATCAGAAAAGAAAAGATGCGGGTACCGCTCCTGCTGAATCTGCAGTTGAAAATATCAAACTGCCAAGACTACAACAGTCTTTATTTCCTGATTTTGAGGCAGAAGTTGGTTCTGATTTAAAAGTAGAGGCGGATACAAACAATGTAGAAATTGCTGATGTACCTTTAAGTGAAGCAACTATTAGAGATTTAGCAGCAATTATGCTGATGGAACCGGTAAGTGCTAAACCTTGGCTGAATGATTTGATTAAAAAACATACAAAAAGTGAAATATGAGTATAGTACTTCCAACAAGTAAAGTAAAGGCAACTCAGGTTAATCCAAAGAGATTACTGATTTATTCAAAGCCAAAGACTGGTAAGACAACTGCATTTGCAGGATTAGAAAACAATCTGATTATAGATTTAGAAAATGGTTCTGATTATGTAGATGCTCTTAAGATTAAAGTTAATAGTCTACAAGAGTTATTAGATGCCGGTAAAGCAATTAAAGAAGCAGGTAAACCCTATAAGTATGTTACTATAGATACTGTCACTGCGTTAGAGAGTATGATACAACCGCTTGCAATTAAGCTTTATCGGGCTACACCGATGGGAAAGAGCTTCAGTGGTGATACTGTTTCTACATTGCCAAATGGTGCTGGATATTTATATATCCGTGAAGCATTTTTCCAGGTTTTAGATTTTATTGATACCTTAGCACCCCACATTATTTTATCTGGTCACATTAAAGACAAGGTAGTTGATGATAAAGGTGAGATGGTTATGTCTGCAAACATTGATTTGACAGGTAAAATCAAATCTTTAATCTGTGCAAATGCTGATGCAATTGGTTATATGTATAGAAAAGGAAACAAAACTATTTTAAGTTTCAAAACTAGTGAAGAAGTAACTTGCGGTGCAAGACCGGATCATTTGAGAAATCAAGAGATAGTAATTACAGATTCAGAGAGTGGAGTTTTAACAACTTCATGGGACAAAGTATTCATTAATAATTAAAATAAATAACAATGGGATTAAGTACAAAAGACCTAGTAACTAGTGGAGGCGGAGGGCTTCCTAAAACAATTTCACCTGGAAATGTCACACTTAAGATTAACAAGCTAGAGCTTGAAGATTTTAGCTTTATTGAAGGTGCAAAGCATTTGCTTTTACATGTAGAAACTGAACCAATTGATGGTTTTGAAGGTTTTTATATTGATAAAGACAATGAAAGTTTAGGAAGACATGCAGGTCAAGTAGGTAAAGTAAAAGCAAGTATGTATGCTTATGCTGATGGTGTTACTAAAGGTGGAATTAAGATTGAGAGAGATAAATCACTTATGTTATTTCTTAAAAGTCTTTGTAATAATCTTGGCATTTCTCAATGGTTTGAAAGTCAAGATGATTTACATGCTACTATTGATGACTTTGTAATTGCTTTCAATAAATCTGCACCGTTTAAAGATATCTATTTAAACTTCTGTGTTGCAGGTAGAGAATATGTTGACAAGAATGGTTATACTAACTATAACTTGTATCTTCCAAAAGCAGATAAAGGTAAGTATGCTTATGGTAGTACTAAAGATGGTAAAGTATTAACTTTTGATGAAAGTATTCACTTAAAGAAACAAGAAGTGCAAGAAGTTAAGAATTTTGGAGATGATGATGATTTAACCATCCCAAATAAAACTTCTACTGATTTCAGCTTAGACTAATTAAACTAGTCAAGAGGGGTCAGTTAATACTTCTGGCCCCTTTTTTATTTAATTATGTGTTATGATTTCAACCAAAGGACTGATATCTGATATAAAAGATGTACCGGATGAATGGATTTATGAATATTATTTAAACCTAAAAGAAAAACTTACAGGTCAAGATATAAAAATGCTTTCTGCATTTAACTCAAAGGATAAAGTTCCTTCTATGTTTATTTATTTTGATGTTGTATCTAATAGATATAAGCACAAAGATTTTTCTTCAGGTAATCAAGGTAGCTCATGGAATTTGATTCAGCAGTTGTATAACCTGTCTCCAGGTGAAGCAGCTAAGAAGATAATGAATGACTATCAAGCATATCTTAAAAACAATACAGTACTTGAGAAGAGAGAAATAGTAATACATGACAAGTTTAAGGTTGTGGATTATGAGATGAGGCACTGGAATAGTTTAGATAAAGATTACTGGATAGGTTTTAAGATTGGATCTAGTATCCTTGATAGATATAATGTTGTTCCTTTAGATTTCTTTACAATGGAAAAAACAGAAACAGATGGTACTATGACTTCATTTGTATTTAAAAAGCCTTTTACATATGGTTATTTTAGAAATGATGGAAGTTTATACAAAATTTACATGCCCAAGGTACCAGATAAGAAATTTATAAAGGTTGAAAATTATATCCAAGGTATGGATCAGCTTAAGTATGAAAGTAAATATCTACTAATTACTTCTTCTCTTAAAGATCTAATGTGTTTTAATAGACTAGGTATTAATAATATTGAAGCAATTGCTCCGGACAGTGAGAATACTATGATAGGTGAAAGAGCTATGAGTGAGTTTGTAAGACATTATCAGAAGATTATTGTTCTATTTGATAATGATGAGCCGGGGATAAAAGCAGCTGAAAGATACAAACATATGTATGGATTTAATTATATTATTCTACCTATGGAAAAAGATCTTTCAGATTCTATTAAGCTGCATGGTATAGATAAAGTTAGAGATGTGTTATTTTCACTATTAAAACAAGCATTATGAGCTGGTTATATGAAGGAAGACCTTTTAATGATAGCATGATTCCAGATGGAGCAGTAGGTTTTGTGTATGAGATGGAAGCTGTTATTAATGGAAAGTCTGTAAGATATGTAGGTAAGAAGAACTTTTACTCTATTACAAAGAAAAAGTTTGGTAAAAAAGCTATGGCTCAAGTAACAGATAAAAGGACTAAAAAGTATGAGACTGTTACTAAGCCCAGTTATCAAAACTATTATAGTAGTAATGCAGTTCTTAAAGAAGCTCACAAAGCTGGTATAAAGATTAAAAGGTTTATGGTTAAGATATGTTTTTCCAAAATGGAACTTACATATTATGAGACTAAGTATCAGTTTACAAGAGAGGTTCTTGAAAAAGAAGAATTCCTAAATGGAAACATATTAGGTAGGTTTTATAAAATCAAATAGTTATGACAGAATTAGAATTGACAAGCCTCCTGTTTCAGTTGGCTGATTTGAATGTTACTGGTGTTAAAGTAAAGTATGATGGTGCTGGAGACTCTGGTTCCGTAGAATGGATTGGTTTTACAAAAGATCCATGTAACACTCCAGAAGATGTAATTGATTATGTAGATGATTGGAATAATGAATTTTTATTAAGTAATCTAGATAGGGAACTTTATAACTTAGTTGAAGAGTTTGTTATTGAGAAACTTCTTGATGATATAGAAGACTGGTGGAATAATGAAGGTGGTTTTGGTGATGTAGGTATATGTGTTCCTTCAGGAAAATATGTTATCAATAATCATATCAGAATTACTGAAACTGAAGATTATTTTCATGATGGAGATTTATTAAGTAAAACAGAAGAATAATGGCGCATCCTTGGCAACATGCAAAATCCTCAGCTAAAAAGTTTGGAGGATCTCCTTTGGATTATTTGGAGATACACAAATGGTTTGATGAAACTAAGGCTTGGTATGGTCATAGTAAGCACAGACTGTTTAGACATCATAGTGAAGGTATATTTGAATGTGAGAAAAGATTTGGTGAAGTAATCACTAACTCTGATGGTAAAGATGTATATGTCCGTTATATAGGTGAACAGCATGTAAAGGAAGATTGCAATGGATACATTCCAAGTGCAAAAGAATGGGTGGATAATCTTGAAACACCTACAATATGGATGATTAAAACACTAAAAATTGAAGACTGATGGGTAAAGTAAAATTTGACAAAGAAGAAACAAAGAATTTATTAAACATGCTTAAATCTGAAGATCAGGATAATCATGTTATTGCATTTCAAGCATTAGAAAATACTGACCACAAAAAATATATTGGTGAGTTACTAGTGCTGTATAAGTTTTCTAAGTTACCAAAAGATGCTTGGGAAAAAGAAGCACCAAAATCTTATAAGGTGTTAAATAAAGCTGCTGCACTAGGGGATAATAATCTTACTAGTGGTAAGTGTTTATCTCTTATGACTTCTAATGGATCTAGTAAAGATTCAATAGAATTGTTCTTGGAGAATTTTGTAGTAGATATGGTTGGGTTCTTAGGACAACTAGGATATCCAACAGAAAAATTTGAAATAGATATTAAACTAAAAGACTAATGGACAAAGTTCAGAGTTTAAGTAAAGCTAGTAAAGACCTGATGTTGAAGGAGCCCTATTATGGGTTCTTTCTCATTATGTTGAATAAGCTATGGGATGCTAAAAGAGTTCCTACTGCCGGGGTTAGTAAGAATGGTATTAATTATCAGCTTGCTATTAATCCTGATTTTTGGGAAGGTCTTAATGAAGAACAAAAGCTTGGTATATTAAAACATGAATTGCTTCATATTGCATTTGGTCACCTTACTACTTACTTTAAGTTTAGTGATAAGAGACTTGCAAATGTTGCAATGGATATGGAAATCAATCAGTATATTGAAAAGTCTTGGTTGCCGGGCGGAGAATATTCTAAAGAAGAATATGAAGCATTGAATGAAAAACTAAAACTTGAAATGTCTGCAGCTATGGAAACAGGAGCTAGTCCTGAAGAAATAGCTGAGATACTTAAGAATGCACCTAGTAGAGGTATTTTTATAGAAGACTATGCTGATATGAATCTTGAACTTAGAGCAGGTTGTAGATATTACTATGACAAGCTTAAAGAGTTTAAAGATGAGAAAGAGAAGAATGGTACTTGTGGTAATCAAGCAATGGATAATCTTCTTGACAATATTGATATGGGTAATGTTCCTGATCATGGTACCTGGGAAGAGTTTGATAATCTTACTGAAGCTGAGCAAAAGTTAATTGAAAAGCAATTACAGAAAGTGCTTAGTGATGCTAAGGAGCAAACTGTTAAGAAACGGGGTACTGTGCCAGGTGAGATAGATGGTCTTATCATTGTAGAACAAATAGAAGCCCCTAAGTTTGATTGGAGAGGGTATATCCGTAGATTTACTGGTGTTAGTACAAAAGTATTTACCAAGAAGATCAGAAGAAAAGAGAATAGAAGATTCTCTGACAATCCGGGTCTTAAGATTAAGATGAAACAACATATGCTTTTAGCTATAGATACTTCAGGTTCTGTAAGTGATTCTGAGTTGAAAGAGTTTATGAATGAGATTCATCATATCTATAAAGCCGGTGTTGATATTACTATTGTACAGTGTGATACTAAAATACATTCTATCAAACCTTATACAGGAAAGCATGAAATGAATATACACGGAAGAGGTGGGACTGAATTTGATCCCGTCCTGGAATATTATAATGAAAACCTAAAGAAATATACTAGCCTGGTGTATTTTACTGATGGTGAATGTGGTTATTCTGTAAAACCAAAAGGGAATATCCTATGGGTTTTGTCAGAGCAGTCCTATATGAATAATGATTTACCAGGTAAAGTAATTAAATTAGAATTATAAAAAAAGAGTTATGAGTCAAGTACAATTGAATGTAGAAGAGTTAAAGAGCTTTATTAAGCACATGGTTAACAACAATCAGTATATTCAAGCAGAGGGTAAGGTTCCCGTAGCTATTAATATTGAGGGTGATGCGGGTCTTGGTAAGACTTCAGCTATCATGCAGTTGGGTAAAGAAATGAATATGCAAGTTGTTAAGCTGAATTTATCTCAGCTGGAAGAATTAGGTGACTTAGTTGGTTTTCCTGTAAAAGAATTTGAAATACAGAATGCAGAAGGTAAAACTACTTGGATTAATGAAGCTCAGATAGATGCAGCTATTAAGAAAGGTTACAAAGTTATTGGTAAGCGTATGTCACATGCTGCTCCTGAATGGATTCAAGGTAAAGGTGAAGGTGGTTTCTTGATTCTTGATGATTATACCCGGGCTGACCATAGATTTATGCAAGCTACTATGGAGATCTTAGATAGACAGGAATATGTATCATGGAAGCTTCCTAAGAACTGGCATGTTATCTTGACTACTAATCCGGATAATGGTGACTATAATGTAACTAGCTTGGATGTAGCTCAGAAGACAAGATTTGTATCTGTTGAGTTGAAGTATGATGTAAACGTATGGGCTAAGTGGGCTGAGACTGCAAACATTGATGGTAGATGTATTAACTTTATGTTGATGCATCCGGAGCTGGTAACTCAAAGAGTTAATCCAAGATCTATTACTACTTTCTTTAATGCTATTAGCTCTATTCCTAAGTTTGAAGCAGACCTGCCTCTGATTCAAATGATTGGTGAGGGTTCTGTTGGTGTAGACTTTAGTTCTATGTTTACTATGTTCATTAACAACAAGTTAGATAAGATTATCTCACCTGAAGATACACTTACTAAAGATGAGCAATATGTAATGAATGCATTAACAAATGCTGTAGGTAAAGATGATGACTTTAGAGCAGACATATCTAGTGTGATTGCAACCAGATTGATAAATTATTCATTGGTATTTGCAGACACTAAACCTGTTCCGGCAACTATGACTCAAAGGTTAATCAAACTTACTACAGACTGTGATGCATTTACTGATGACCTTAGATACTATATTATCAAAGAGATTGTCAATGGAAACAAGGTTAAGTTTGCACAACTTATGATGAATAAGGACGTGGTGAAGATGGCTGTCAAGTAATTGAAGCATCAAGCAGTTACCCTTTAAAAGAAAAATAATTTAACTACAAACAAACATAGGGGGAGGTAATACTCCCCTTATTAATCTTTAAACTATGAAAAGATATATTGTAATATCAGAAGTAGAATCAAGTCAAAATGAGGTAATGATTAAAGTAGAACCTTTATTCTGTATGGAAGATAGGACTGAAGATATGTTTCCCACATATCTTGATGAATATGTTCCTACAAAAGGTGACAAGCTTTATTTTCTACCGGGAGTTAATGTTCCAAGAATAAAGCTTAAAGATCTAGCTTTACAACATGGGATAAGAACTGTAAGAAATATAGATGAAGCAACACACATATTTGCTGCAAAGAATACAAAGGATAAAATTACTAGTGGTGTATGGAGATACAGCATGGATCTTACAGACTTCAATGAGTTGATGAATGATCCAAATATGTATATGGATGATAGGTACAGAGAAAACATCCGAGAAGCATTAGAAAACTATCAAGAAGATAGAGTATTGTTTGATTATTCTGTATATAATGACATTAGACATGGGGATAATGCAGCTCTAAAATCACACAGTGATAATATGAATTCTTCTAAGTGGTATAATGCTATTGATGATGATCATGCAGACTTATGCCACAAGATGACAGGTGCTACTGTATATGATGAGATGGCTATTCTAAAACATATAAATGGTGATGATGCTACTATTATAGATGAAGCTATGTATGAACAGATAAGCCAAATGTTTCAGAGTAATGATAATGATAATCATATCTTGGCAATGGAGATTATGGCTAATTCTAATTATGTTGAGTCTTTGCTGTTTTTAGAAATGCTGTTTAAAGAACATAGTTATGATATAAGTAACTGCCATACTAAGAACCATGTGAATTTCAAATCTCTTATTGGATTTCTTAAGAAGAACAAAAACTATTTAGGTACTGATATAGATGATATTGTCAAATCTCTTATTGACAAAGATGTCTTAACTACAGATAAACTAGATGTTTTGATGAGAAGGTATTCTAATGAAATTGGAAGAAATGGAGACACTAATTACTTCAAAGTTAAAACTGTTACTATTAGTGAAGACTTACTCAAAGAGTTAAATACTAATTATATCTATCAACATGTTAATGACTTTATTCCTGAACCATCTGAAGATAACTCTCCAGGGGTGGCGGGGGTGGCTACTGACATTGAATCACCTAATGAAGACATAGAAGAAGCATTTACTAAAATTGAGAGTAATGAACTTAAGTCAGAGTTAATAACATCAGAAGATGGACCTGTTTTTACTGAAGCAGAAGATTATGCTTTAGGAGAAATGATAAGTAAACTTGCTGAGGAATCTGAATCAAATAACAATCAAAAAGAACAAGATGATACAAACTTTGATTGGTTCTGAGGAACTAGAAAGGTTCTATAGGCAGAAGTTTTACTTCAGCTATAGTGGTATTAACAAGTTATTGTTTTCACCGGTCATGTTTTACAACCATTATGTTTTGAATCAAAGGGAGGATGGTACAGACGCGCATCTTGTAGGAGGGCGCGTTCTGCACTGTCTTTTGTTTGAGCCAGACAAGTATGATGAGCATTTTGTAACTATGCCGGGTAAGTTTCCTACTGATAGTCAGAGAAAAATTATTGATAATATTTTTAAATATCACTTGACAATTGGAAATAATACATTAAATTTGTCAGACTACTCACAAGATATACTCACACAGCTACTCACAGCTAATCTCTACCAGACACTCAAAACAGATCAACAAAGACTTGACAAGATTCTGACATTAGAGAACACAGAGTATTTTGAATTTCTTAAACTTAGTCTAGATAAAACAACAGTAGATCAACCAACTTTAGATGGCTGTAAAGTTTCAGTTGAAGTACTAAAGAATAACAGTAATGTGCGGGCATTGCTACAACTAGACAGAGATGTAGAAGACAAATCTATTGAAGCTTACAATGAGTTGTTTGTAAAAGCTGAAACAGACAATTTACCTTTTGGTTTCCACGGTGTCCTTGACAATGTAGTTGTTGATCATAACTCAAAAACTATCTTTATTAATGACTTAAAGACTCTTGGTAAGTCAATACAAGACTTTCCTGACTCTGTGGAGTATTATAGATATTGGATACAAGCTATTATCTATGTACTGTTAGCTAAGGAAAAGTTTAGTATTACTGATGATTGGAATGTACAAGTTACTTTTATAGTAATTGATAAGTACAATCAAGTTTATCCTTACCAGGTTTCTTCAGAAACACTAGCTAAATGGTCAGAATCATTTGATGATATAGTGCAAAAGATTAAGTGGCACTATGAAAACAGAAGATATGATTTGCCATATGAGCTAGCATTGGGTAATGTAAAACTTTAATATCTATGGCTTTAAATGAAATTTACCGGAAGTATTTCCAGAAATCTAAGATCTTTTTGTATCCGCTCTTAGATATACCAAGAGGTGCTAAAGCTCTACCAACTGAAACTTATTTGAGTTGGGGAGATAAATACACCACTGAGGATGCAAAACTTGTATGCGTTTATCAAACTAAAGATGATCCAGACTATATGCTATTTGAGGCACAAACACTCATTAGACATACAAGACTGGATGATTATATTAAGATTGATGACTCAGCAAGTGTACTGATATTTAATTTTTCTGATTTAAAGAATGATTGGAATCATGTTGTAAATGGTAGTTATAGCCAAATACAAGATCATTTAAAGCAAAGGATATTAAGATATTTTAATAATAATGGAGCTAATCATAATTATATTAAAAGCTATCTGTATCCAGAATTTTATTTCAAACAATATGCAGATATACTAGCGGTATCAACTGATCTACTCAGATCTGTAGGTGAACTTTGTAGTAAGCCTGATCTAGAAAAAGAAAAGTTGTTAATTGGAGTGGGAGATTTGGAAAATATAAAAATTCTAGATTAATTTGCAAAACATTTTTAAAAACCAACAGATGAGTGAAAACACAATGATGCTTATCCAAGCTACTTGGAATGACAAGCAAACTTTTAGAATGATCCCTATAGCGGATTCATGTCCTTATGTAGAATGTATCTTTGATCCGGATACTAAAGTCTTTGTAATAATTTCTAAGTTAACTAAGCAAGCTTTGCATATGTTACCTAAAATGGATGACAATGGTGATCCAATTGCAGTTAAGCATGCAAGACCTAATGGTAGAAACTTTAGAGAAGAAAGACATAAGATTGAAGTATTCCAAGAGTTCTATGTAGAAGACAAAGCAGCTATGGAAGATGTTATATCTTTATTTGCAGTAAATGCAAAGAAGTTTGATTACAAAAAATTCTTGGGTGAATCAGAAACCCCAAGTAAAAAAGCTACAAAGTAGCGTTCTTCTAAATTAAAAGGGAGGGTGGAGGAGAGACTACCCTCTTTTTTTATGTACAAATTAAACGGGGGAACAGCTTAACTGAACAAGTGGGTATGAAAACACACTATGTACATGATTATGAAACTTTACAAAATTGTTTCATTGCTGTGTTTGAAGATATAAAATCTGAAGACAGAGAGATATTTGTAATGCATGAGTCTAGAAATGACATTGTTCCTTTCTTAACTTTCTTAATGCATAATGTAAATAATAATGAATGGCATGTTAGCTTTAATGGTTTAGGATTTGACAGTCAAATCACTGAGCATTGTTTAGCTAAGGGTCATGATTTACTTGATATGACCGGTGATGAGATTGCCAGGTTTGTATATTCTAAAGCACAAGATGTAATCAGAAGACAGAGTGATGGAGAGTTCTTAGAATTCAGTCCTAGAGATTTAAGTATTAGACAGGTAGATGTATTTAAACTTAACCACTGGGATAATCCAGCTAAGAGATCTAGTTTAAAATGGATTCAGTATACAATGGATTGGAAGAATATCATAGATATGCCTATTCATCATACTACTGAAGTAGAAGCAGAACAGATTCCGGATATTATCAATTACTGTATTAATGATGTTAGGTCTACTAAACAGATTATGCAGCTTAGTAAAGAGCAGATTAATCTTAGGAAAGCTTTGACTGAAGAGTATAACATTGATTTATTCTCAGCCTCTGAGCCCCGGATATCTAAAGAGTTATTTCTACATTTCTTGAGTAAACAGACTGGTATAAAAAAATATGAACTGAGACAGATGAGAACTCATAGACCTCAGATTGTTGTTAATGATATCATACTACCTTATATAGAATTCAAGACAGCTACATTTCAAAACCTGTTAAAGAAATTTAGGGAAGTTGTTATCTATCCAGGTGAAACTAAAGGAGGATTCAAGTATTCAGTACAGTATAGAGGAGTTAAAACTGATTATGGTCTTGGTGGTATCCATGGTGCTAGAACTAGTAGAGTGTATGAGTCTACTGAAGATATGGTTATTATGACTTCAGATGTTACTAGTTTCTATCCTAATCTAGCTATTAGAAATGGATGGGCTCCGGGACATTTACCACAAGCAGATTTTTGTGAACTATATGAGTGGTTTTTTGAAGAAAGAAAGAAGATACCTAAGAAGGATCCTAAGAATTATGTATATAAGATTATTCTTAATTCAACTTATGGACTCAGTAATGATGAGAATAGTTTTCTATATGATCCAGAGTTTACCATGAGGATTACCATTAATGGTCAGTTGAGTCTAACTCTACTCTATGAAATGCTTACTGAAGGTATACCAGGATCTGTACCGCTAGCTCAGAATACAGATGGTTTGGAAACTCTGATTCCAAGAGACAAAGTAGATAAGTATATGGAGATATGTGCAGAATGGGAAAGGATTACTAATTTACAACTGGAACATGATAAGTATTCTAAGTTTGTATTGGGTGATGTAAATAACTACATAGCAGTTACTGAAGATGGTAAGTCTAAATGTAAAGGTAGATTTGAGTATGAAAACCTGGCGTTGCATAAGAATAAAAGTTTCCTGATAGTTCCTAAAGCTCTGCATGCATATTTTGTAGATGGTATTGAGCCTGAAGATTATCTAAAACAAAACCAAAACATATTTGATTATTGTGGTGGTAAAAAGATAAAAGGTGACTGGGAGTTTTATTCACATGCTATTGTTAACGGTGAGTATGAAAAGACTAAACTGCAGGATACTATTAGATATTATGTATCTAACTCCGGCTGTAAGGTTATTAAGACTAACTTGTTTGATGGTAGAGAAACTCAAATAGAATCCGGCCAATGGATGCAGACTATTTATATTGACCATGAAGAAAAACCATTTGATGATTACAAGATTAATCTAAGCTATTATCTAGATAAGATAAAGAAAGAGATAGCTGGATTAGAGCCAAATAGAAATCAATTAAAATTATTTTAAATGCCAAAGAAAATACAGAACACAACAAAGGCGCACCTAGTTAGTGTGCCTTTACCAAACCATGGTGCTAGTTATACTGTAATTAGCCACCAATTTGTAATGGATTATGCATACCAAGCTCTTGCTACTGCAGGCTTTGGAATTGTAGAAGAGGAGTACAGATGTACTGCTGACGGGCAAATAGCTCAAGGTATCTATAGATTGAACTTCAATCAGGATCCTGAGTTGTCTATGATGTTTGCATGGACAAACAGTTATAACAAACAAGTGAAATTTAAATGTGTAGTTGGTGCTTATATCAATCAGAGTGGATCAGTAATGATCTCCGGGGATATAGGTAGCTGGGTTAGAAAGCATACTGGTACTGCAGATACTGAAGTAAAAGATACTATAGACCAATATATTTCTAATGCACATATGTATTATAATCAGTTATGTGCTGATAAAGCTTCTATGGAAGGAGTAAGCTTGAACAAAAGAAGACAAGCACAGCTTTTGGGTGTCCTGTTTGCAGAGTATGAGATTCTTACTACTGAGCAGGCTAGTATGATTAGAGATCAAATGAAGAAACCACAACAAGTATTTGCTAACACAGACAGCTTGTGGGCATTCTATAACTTTGTAACTAACTCATTACAGCATTCACATCCTAAAACTTGGATGGAAGATCAAAGAATCTTACATTACTTTATAGGGACCATATGTAATTTTGCACCGGCTACTGCTCCAGTTACACAAGTGCCTGATAATCAAGTGGTGCAAGAAGAAGATAACTGTGCAGATGATCTGCACCAGTCAGAAGAAATCATTCTAGAGGAAACTGAAGCTGTAGAAGATTCATTTGTTGAAGAAGATACTATTGAAGTTACAGAAGAAGAAGTACCATGGGTGAATGATGAAGTAATACACTATACTGATCCTGCAGGTAACACATTTGAAGCTCCAGTTATTCCAGAACCAGATCCAGAAGATGATGAGGATATTCCTCAAATGCCTGCACCTGAGTTTGAGAATGATGCTTTTGAATATAAAGCAGAAGAAGCTAATCTAGATTTGATTATGCCTGTAGAAGAAAAGAAAGAAACAAATAATTCAGCAGATTTTGATTTGGATTTTGTTTCTGAAGAACCTGAAGAAGACTCTGGAAATATTCCAGACTTTTTCTAAAGAACCTTTTCATCATGAATGATTAGGGTTAATAATAGTAATAGGGGATGCAGCAATGTGTCCCCTATTTTTTTAAATTTACAACATGGAAAAACAATTAAAAGCAGTAGCAGAATTTCATAGAGCCTTTAATCAAATAGATGGTCAATGGCCACAGAATCTTGAGAAAGATGAAGTAGTGCTGAGACATAGACTGATGGCTGAAGAGAATGATGAGTATCTTGATGCATGTCACAAAAACTCATTAGTAGATATAGCAGATGCATTAGGTGATAAGCTATATATATTATGCGGTACTATACTTAAACATGGTATGCAGCATATTATAACAGACGTATTTGATGAAATACAAGAAAGTAATATGAGCAAGCTAGGTGAAGATGGTAAACCTATTCTTAGAGAAGATGGAAAGATATTAAAAGGTCCGGGATACTTCAGACCTGATATCAGTAAATTTATTAAAGTAGATTAACATGCATCCAGTAGCATTCAGAAAAGCAATGATTGAAGCCTATATGGCAGGATTTGCAGCTGCTATAGAAGCAGGACTTAAAGATTATCCAACAAAACAAGAAGCCAGAGACTGGTTTGATAATGAGTATGGACAACAAGAGTCAGAAGAATGTGACTGTTGTGAAGAAGATGATTAAACCCGGGGAGCTATAATGGCTCCCCTTTTTTTTTCTTATCTGCCTTGGGCTCTATATGCCTTCTTATAATGCTTAGCACCTTTCATTCTAGAATTCTTGGTTTTGCTATGCACACCTGGTCTAGATTTCTTAACCTTGATATATGCTTTTACTGTTGTTGTTGCTGATTTTGCCATTAGTTAAATTATTATTTTGCAAATGTTGATTTAAATCCTTCTACAGCTTTATCAGGAGTTAAGTTATATCCTGTAAAGCCCATTAATTTTAAAAAGTATGCCCATGATTTGTTATCACCTTTATCCCATACTCCTGATTTCTTTTTAAATACTAAATCATCTTCATCCCATGTGAATAAAAACTGATCAGTAAACTTAGTAAATCTATCTACTACACTTGTCATAGCTGTTGGAGATTTTACAACCCTCCAGAAGTCACTTGGTTTTAAATAAGATGCTGTCTCACTTCTCATACGCAGAGCTTGATAAAGCATAAAGTGGTATGCATATGGCATTTCTTTTTTCTCTTCACCGTCATCACCTCCTGCCATAGCTGACAATACTATTATTAATGTAGCAAGAGCTGCAATAATAGTAAGTTCTGCAACTACTTTTCTAATTTGTGCTTTTTCAAATGTTGAATAAGTACTCCACTTTTTAAAGATATCAGTTTTGTATCTTATTGTGTCTTTTATTAAGGTTCTCCAAAATACTCTGTACATACCTTCTGTAGCTCCGCCAAGTTCCTCATCATATGAAGCACTTTTGTATCTTCTTTTGATACCAGGAACTAAATGCTTACGGTACATTAATAATAATCTACCTAATGCAAATCTCTGAGCCGTACTTTTGTCAAAATCATTATAGACACCATGCATTCTTTTATTAAGGGCATGTAGTACATTCATAAAGTTTTGTCTCTCTCTTTCATCAAAGTCTTTTCTTTCTACAGTACCATCTAGATTAGTAACATCTACTTCTATTTTGTAGTTGTATACTCTCTTACCATTCTCATCTTTTGTAACCTCAAATAGTTGTGGTCCATATTTTTCATGAGCTTGTAGTAAAGTAATTTCTTCACCAGTTTCCTTATCTATAACTTTCTTAGCATCCATTAATGCAAACAAGGTTTTAACTTGTATCTCATGTTCAGCAAAGTTATTATTGAAGAACATGGTATTTGTTCTAAAAAATTTATTTGCCATATTAGCAGATACATTCTTACCATACTCATCTTTAAATGTACCTTGGATAGGATCATATATATCAATTAACTGACCCATCCAGCTTTCTGGTTTACGTCTACCAAAGTCTGCAATGTTATCTCCTACTGTTGCCCAGTATTTTGTAAATCCTTTTCTTAAGTTTTTTCTATTAAAGTACTCACCACCTGCAGCTTCAATAGCAACTTGTATATTACCTTGAATGTTATTTGCAGTACCTTTAAGTACATCCATAGAGAGTGTGGTAATAGCAGATATTGCCATACCTGTATTAGCTATCTTAGACATTTCTAATCCAATAAGTTTCTCAGCTTTCTGAGATTCACCTTTAACTACCATGTCTATAAAAGCATCAACATGCATTTTAGAGTATGATGTTCCGGTGTTCTTTAGATACTGATCAAATCCTACTTTCTTAGCAGCAATATTAAATATAGATTCACCAGCTGAATTTACCGCAGATGTTTCTCTTTCTCCAATGATAGTTTTGAATGCATTAATCTCAGCATAGACTTCATTCATTGCTTCATATCTTCTTGAGGCAGCTCCATACTTTAATACAGATCCTAATAAATCCACACTAACATCATTAACATCTATTGGTTGTGTAAAATACACAGGTAAGATAACTTGACCTGTTAATGAATTTCTACCAAATGGTCTTGTATCTAAGTCATCACCTTCCCCTAAACTAGTACCATATATATCTTGTTCATAGCTTTGGATTTTGAAAGCTTCAACTGTATTTTTCTTTATGAGATTGCCAGCACCTTTTCTAAAGGCTCTTTCATAATCTTCCATAGGAATAGAAGGTAAAAAGTATCCCATTCTTTGTGCTTCAGGAATATCTTCTTGATCTCTTAGATATGTATCAGTAAGGTACTTATGATACTCACCTTCTGGTGATATAGGATTGCCTTCTTTATCATATAGCTTTAACCAAGCTTCATTTAAGTATTTGTTTGAAGGCTCAGTAAGTTCACCGTAAAATACTTTTTTACCTGTTTTTTTATCTTCATACTCTACTTTTTTCAACCATTCATCATATTCTTCTGCTGTGATTATACCAGCATCTACATCAGCTTTTTTAGCTTTTTGTATTTTTTGTATTTCTTCTTGAGATTTTGGTTGTCTATTTGCCTGATACCACTTTCTTCTTTTACTTCTCCATTCTTTTAAAGCAATTTCATGTTCTGCAGTTTGTTCTGGAGTTGGATCCTCTGCTAATCTAGGTTTAGGGTTATCTTTATAGAACTGAGACTCTGCTTGACCGTATGCATTTAGATCAAACTTTTGTACAAAAGACATTCTTTTATCAAATACAAGCTCACCATCTATTTTTACAGCTTTACCTCTATAGTCTCTTCTTAATACAGAGATTTCTTCATAGAGACCTTTGTTTAATTCAGCTACATTGTTTACGCTTCTACCAGTCTTAGCTATAAATTCTTCTAGTTTTGCAACACCCTCATCTCTTTCCATGATGTCTTCCATCTGGGCTCCTTGAAACTGAGACTTTATCATCTTTGCAAATAAAGCCATAGCACTATCTTCAGAACTGATTAGAGGATTTAACAAGAAATCAAATACACTTTCATCCTTAGATGCCATTCTTAGGATACCAGCTAGCTTTTGTTTATCTAAGAGCATGTTCTGCCACTTAGTTAATTCTTTTTTAGCCTCTGCAATATCCTTAAGTTTAGTTTTATCAGATAAATTTGATGCTCTAATGTCTGCTATCCTTTGCTCATATGTTTTAATTTGATCAACTATAGATTCTCTATTTGTATATGTTCTATAATTTATCAAAGACTCAGCAAGTAGGTCCGGCACCTCTTTTGTAAATGCTAGCTTTAAAAACTTTCTAATATTAATAGCCTCTTTTATTTTATCTTGAGGAGTGTAATCTGAAAAGTTTTTTCTTTCTACTGGTGTGCTGAAATATTCATCAACCTCATCTTCTGCAATCTCATCAAGTATGCTATAACCATTAGCAAACTCATTCATCATTACAAGACCTTCCAAGAAATCTTTGTTTGTAATCTTACCTTCTCTATGCTGAACAAGAAGATCATTAAACTCTTTCTTATATGTAAGAGCTTTATCAAACACATCATCTACAAATAAGTTGATTGACTCAACAGCTTCAAGCTCTTTAATCTCTTTTATTAATCTGTTTATTTTTGCCTGTTGTGCTTTCTGATTTTTAACTTTCTTCCGGCTTAACTCATATCTCTGTTCTTCTAAGAAGACTCTTATTTTCTGAACCTTTTCTGTAAATTCTTCAGGCTCTGCATCTTCAGTTAAGTCTGGGTCATCTTCAATAGGTGTTTCAAAATCAGAATCATCATTCTCTTCATTAAGTCTATGCCATTCTTCTAGAGCTCTTTCTTCATTACCATTTTCTTGGGCAAGAAGTCTTCTCCATTCATCACTATTTTTATTTGGACAATTGCCTAACATAATTTATCAAGTATTTTAGTTATTTTATTAAAGTCTTCCTGAGTCTTAGCATTTGCTAAATTATTGATTATATCATTAATATCATAACCCATTACTGCTAATTGTTCTTCTATGTTAATTGTAGCTCTTAAAGTGATGATTTTATCAAGGGCAGCTTGTTTAGCTACAGGATCCACAGGAGAATCAAGACCTGGTTCAGTTTCCTGTTTACCTGTCTCCATATTAATGTTTCTCATATATATTTCACCGGTAGTTTTATCTACTAAGTCATAGTTACCAAACTTATTTAGTCTGTACATTCTATTCTCTGAAGTAAATGTCTGAGGTTGAACACCATTGTTTTTAGCAAGTAGATCTTTGTATACATTTATATCTGTATCAATTGTAGCTTCAGGTTTTGGACTTACAGAAACATTAACAGATTGTTTACCTTGTACAAACTGTTTAAATCCTTTTAAGTCTTCTTTGTTTCCTAGTATATGAATTTGTTCTGGTTCAAATACAGTTATCTCATTGTTTAAATTTTTGTCTATTAATTGTATAGATTCATTTGCTTCTTCATTCTTATAATAAGTACCATCTGGTTTTTGCTGATTAGGAAATGAAGCTGCTGCATCAAAACCTCTTTCTTTATGTTCTTTATCTGTTATTTCAATACTTCTTATTAAATTTTTTATATTAAGTAACGCAAAATAAACAGTGTTTTTTGATTCATCTTTTTTATTAAGGTTAACTCCTTGTTTAGCAAAGTTTTCTGCAATAGCTTTTCTTAAAGTCCAGTGCGAATATGCTCTATGTTTTTCTATGCCTTTTTCAGCACCTCTATAAACAATATCTTTTACTTTACTATCAGGAAATATAGTATCTAAGTATTGAGAATATTGTTCAGGTGTTCCTATACTAGCTAATTCTGGATTAGAATTAAATATATCTTGTACTCCTTCTTTAACTTCAGTAGGTTGAGAAACTGGTTGTGTAGTAATCTTAGCCGGTGCTGTAGGCATACTAGGTTCTAAAGGCATAACTCTTCTCATAGTAATAGTAACCCTATAAGAACCAGCAGGATATGTTTTACCATCAATTTTTGTAGTAAGTTCTGGTAAAAATGTATCTTGTGGAGTCGGGAATGTTCTGTGCCATACTTCTCTATTAACACCATCAACACCAAATATATAACCTGTTCCGGCTTCTAAACTTAATTGACCTGCTCCTGGTATTCTTTCAATTGAGAAATTACCTTTACCACCTAGATTAATACCAATAACTGGATACTTAATAGCTGACTTACTTTCATCTACATCATTATGAGAAGATATAAAGGTATCTTTTTCATAAAGATTAATAATAGCACCATCATAGTTTGTCATATCTACTCCGGTAGCTTTTTGCATTAACTCTCTAAATCTTGGTGTAATTTGTCCAAGAGGTTGACCATTAACTGATTGGTTATAATAACCATATTTAGGATTTCTTTTTATTGGATCAGGGATGTTAACAGTTGTTTTTCCAGGATTATTACTTGTATAATCCCATCTTAAACCAAGACCAATCATTTTACTACCTTGTGTTGCTTTAAGACTTTTATCAGCTTGTTCTTCAAGATATGGTTTTAAATAATCAAACAATTCAAGTTGTTCTTCTTTACTTAAAGCAGCTTGATTTACATATATTCCAGGTACTACTTCTTCACCTTTAGGTTTATTAGTATTACTTACAGGAGCTTCAGTAGGTTGAGTAGATGGTTGAATTACTTCAAACTCTATTGCAGCAGCACCGTCTTTAAATCTATCTATAACATTTACATCTTCAGCTCTCCAACCTTCTTTATTCCAAGTACCTTTCCAACCTTCAGAACCTTTAGGATGTATAGCAGTTACCTTAGCATAAACAGTTTTAGTTGAACCATCTGCAGATTTACCAAAGTGTTTTATAGTATCCCCAACTTTAATAGCATATTTAGCCATTTCAGATTCACTTCTGGTTGTTCTTGTTCTAAATCCTGCTTCTATCATATCAATAGAATGTGGATTTGGACCAAGTGCTTTGATAGCTTCATTGTTAGCTGTTACTGTAGAACCATAAGAATTTATTCCGGATACTTTATTTTGTGGAATATCTGCTACTGATTCTGATGTACTAGTAGTAGACGGTTGAGTAGGTAATAAATCAGAAAGATACTTATCTGTAACTATTACTTTGTTACTAGGAATTTTAGATACTGCATCTTCAATTTGTTTTTTCCATTCTGCTGTGTCATACTTAGCACCTCTTTCAGATATTCTTTTTTGAAACTCTTTATCAGTAAGATTAATAACTTTATCAAAAGCAGCTGCATTATTTTTTAACAGGTTAGTATTGGATGTAAATAGAATTTTATTTTCAGATAAAGCAACTGCTTTAGCTTTATCAAAAAGATTTTGCATCATTTCATTATACTCAGTATTCCATTGTTGATTATCTCCATCTTTAACCTGATATGTTGTCACATTGTATTTATCAGCTATCTCTTTTACTTTAGTATTTATCTCAGTGGCATAATCATCATCTAAAGAAATAAATCTGTTATCTTGATTTTTCTTTAAGAAACTTTTACCAATAGTTGGATGTCCCCAGATAATTTTATCTGTAGGTTCTATTTTAACTTCAGACGGTTGAGTAGGAGCTTGAGTTACTTGAACTCTAGGTGTTGTACCTGTATGATATATAGTAAACTTAGCACCTATTTCTTGTAAGTAATCTATAAACTGACTATCTACCCCGGGCATATCTCCTACAACAAAAGATACTCCTTCATCATGTGCATCCTTAATAGATGCTTTAGTTTCTTCAGATAAAGGTTTGTTTTTAAATTCATTATTTCTAGCTAACATTACAATGTCATTATAGAAATTTTTAGAACCTACCATCACACCTTCTCTGTAATTAGGGTATTCTTTTGCAGTAGTTCCTGTAGATGAATCATTTTCTCTCTTAGGATCCAACTCTAAAATAAATCCACCAGCAATTTCTCTCATTGCATAATCTTTAGGATCTCCATTTTCTGATCCTTTCTTATATAATTTACCATTTATAGTTTGTTGTTCTGGAAATCCTCCTTTATATCCTTGGAATCCTGTTAATACTGTAGGTTGAGTAGGTTGAACATCTTCTTTCTTAGTGATCTGCATACCTGTTGCAAGGTTTACATTCTCATAGTAGAACTCACCGGTCTCTTGATCTAGCATGTCATATGTACCGTATTGGTTTTTAATCCATATAGCAGTCTGAGGCATGCCTTCTCTTTTACCAGTAGCTGAGTTATAGAATGCAGGGTATAAAGTTTTAGATGTAAAGAATTTCTCAGGTCTTTTACCTCCTGATTTTTTCACATAATCATTAAATGCATTAACATCTTCTTGATTTATTAATCTTACTAGAACTTCATCTTCTCCTTCACTATCATCAAATGTTTCTAATGTACCATCATTAGTTGGTTTAGATGTCTCTGTTGTTGCTAGATCACTATGGATATATCCTTCCGGAGAAACAAGATAGTTCTTAAACTTATCCATGCTTACAACTGTGTTGAATATCTCATCTAGTATTTCAGTGCTCAAGTAGTTCTTAAGGAATGCTTTAGATCCACCTTCAACAATATCTTTGTATTGTACAGGATCTAATGCTTTAATAAAACCTAATCTTGTTTTACCTACACCATGTTGATAGAACATATTAAGTGAGAACAAATTAAACATCTCAGATATTCTTTGGTTATCACTTTCATTTTCTTCATCAGTTTTGTTTTTATTCTGAACTTTAGTTACACTTGGGTCAGCTAAGTTTCTAAGATTGTTATAATATACTGAAGCTAATTCTCCTTGTGCCTCTTTCTGGTTATTTAACTGAAGAACTTTAGCACCTTCTGTGTTTGTTCCCGGAGATAATTGAGCTGTTATAGGATAATTAACTTTAAGTGTATCACCAAACTCATTAATTAAATTCAACAAAGAATCAGAATAACTATATTTGGTTTTACCCATGATATACTTATTGTTGAAACTAGCTCCTAGTGCTCTTTCAGATATATAGCTTTCATATGCATCATTGGCATTACCCATTGCATATACCCGTCTCATAAATTCACTATTATTTTCAAGAGATTCAATTGGGTGATTTACTCTATTAGACTCTCTAGCAATAACATATCTGTAATAACTTGCTAATGTCTGGAATGGATCATCTTTGATTTTAAATGTATCCAGGCCTCTAGAACCATAGTTATTTTCAGCCACACTTGTTTCTAAGTATGCTTTGTTTGCATAATCAGTTTCAATTCTGCGGGTGTTAATTGCTATACCTTCTTCTACTATTTCAACATCTGTGTCTAAATTATCTACTTTAATAACTGGTCTGTTATCTTTATAAGTATCCGGGATATTTACTAGTTCTCCTTTTTCATTGCTGAAGTTAGACAAATAGTTTTGATAGATGTAGTTTATTACTCCGTTGTTAAACAAAGTACTAAATCTTTCCTGACCATTTATACCTTTACCAAATGTAGGATTGTTTCTAATTCTAGAAGCTTTAGATTGATCTACAAATGCATCACTAATATATTTAGTTATCTCAGGATTAAGTCTTAGATTAAACAAAGGCTCGGTAAGCTGTTTAATTAAGTCATCTTGGTTAAATGAAGATAGTATAGATTCTTTAAGTAATCTGTTTAAGAAGTCTTGATCAATTGATTTACTCTTTCTTAATTCTTCATAAGCTTCCATTCTTTTAAGTACCTGTTGTACTGTAGTAAGCTTGCCGGTATCCGGAGAGAATGTTTGTTGCAAATCATTCATACCTTTAAACTGTCTTTCCAGTTCAAGATAGTTCATGAATAATGCAAGAGCTTTCATTGTCTTGTTATCTTTTACACCATCCTTTAAAGTTTTTGTAGGAACATCACCTTTTGGTAAGTATTCATTTGACAATACTTCAGTTGCAAAAGCAAAGTTCTCTGTACTGTTTATAGCATTGCTATAAAAATAAACTGTAGAATCATTACTCATATTAGGCATGGTAGATATTCTCTCAATATTTTGAGGAGCTAAACCACCGCTGTTTAATCTATCAAGTAAGTCTTTTAATGTAATTTCTTTAATACCAGAATCTTTCTTTATTTTGAAATAATATGTTTGGTCTTCACCTTTAGTTTTTAAACCATTTAGAACATATCTTAATTTAGCTACATTAATTCTATCATATAATGGATTCAAACTAGCCTGGTCAAAGTTCTTAAGCAAATTGTTTATGATATTATTTGCAGGACTACCTTTCTCTTTACTACCAACTATTTTAGAATAAGCACTTTCTTTTAACTTTTGTTTTTCAAAGTACTCAGCAATAAGAGGTTGGTTTAAGAAAAAGAATATTTGTTCCTCATCAACTCCGGCCTGAAGCATGTAACTAAATACATCCATAGCTTCTGGAACCAGTTTTAATTCAAATGGAAATGATTCTTTAGCTCTATCTAAGATACCTTGTAAAGCATGTGATGTTACATCTGATATACGGGAACCACTTTGAGTTCTTTCTCCGGACAAAGATATAACTTCTTGACCCATAGCATTCCTAGTTTTGTTATGAGCAAATCTCATTACTACAGGTAATGTGAAACCTGTCTCTATAGTTTTGTTTAATGCTTCAATAAAAGCAGAAGCTCTATATGTAGCTGGCATTAAAGCACCAACTGATTTGTATATAGGGTGACTCTTAGCTAACTTGGCCATGATACCTAGTGAAGGCTCAAGAGATAAGTTAGCATCATGCTTATACAAGTTATAAGTAGCCTCAAGTACTCTAGTAGGGCTTATGACAGTTTTTCTTTTACCGTTTTCATCAGCAGCAGAAAGTTTAGGTGCCTGACCATGAGTGTTCTTATATCTATTGTAACCTTTTTTGTTTTCTTCTAACTCAGCTACATACTTATCTACCAGGTAAGTTCCATTTGGTTTAGTCAAGTATGCATAGTTCTCCGGCAACATCAAGATTTCTACAGCAGCATTTTTAAATCTGTTCTGTAAATATTTTTTCTGCTCAGCAATAAGAGCTCTTGAAGAAGGTCTCCCTTTTATAGGTTTATTAGCTTTTTCAAGTGCCTGAGTTTCTTTAAGTAGAGTTTCAAATTTATCTACTCCTTTAGAAATAACTTTACCTTCATTATCTATGTTAGAGAAAGTCATGAATAACTTATCCCCGTCAAAGTCAGATCCAGCTTTTGCAACTATCTCAGTTGGTACTATTATACTATTACCAAATGCTTCAGGTAAGAAATGCCATACTGTTGCTGCTTCAATTGTATTGGTAGCATCATTAGGAATCCTTGGACCAAACATTGTTACAGCATCCTTGTTAGCCTCTAACCATTTAGGATCTTTGATAACTTCATTAAGTCTATCAATAGTAGAGATTTTTTCTCCATCTGTATGCTTGTCATTTAAGAGTTTAATAAACTCACCTTGCAGTGCAACAGCAACTTTCATCTCAGTACTTCTTTCTCCTGCATTTCTTAAATAGAATGGTAGAGTGTTTGAACCCATCCACTTTTTAATTTCTTCAAGATCAGTTAAAGCAGTATATTGAGAATCCCAAATACCATTAGTAAAGGTAGTTGGAGTTTGTACTAATGGTTCTCCATTAGTTTTTTGTTTAATTAACCCATTCTGTAAAAAGCTCATGATAAGCTTTTCAACTGTATCAGCTTCTGGATGTAATGATAAATCCATTGCTAGCTCTCTGTCATTAGCAGTGTTGAGCAATCTGATAAGGTGTTCAGGAGTATCTCTGTTTTTTAATTCATCTCTGATAACTTCAACAAACTGTTTTAAGTTACCAACAGCTCTACCATCTATAAACTCAAAACCAATCTCACTTAGTAATTCTTCTTTTAATATTTCTGAGTAATCTTTTACTGCAGATAAATACTCATCAAGTACTGGTTTGTTTTTCTCATTGATTAATTTACCTTCTTTATATAGGTTATCAAGTAAGATACCTCTGGTCTGTGTAGCAATAGGAAGAGAGCCCTTAAAGTGTTCATTAATAACTGTTACCTCTTTTAAGTTTGCCATGTAAATAGGATTCACTGTAAATTCAGCATCCTCTTTAATAGCTTTATCATCTTTACTAGTAAAGATATTATCTACTTTACCATCAGATGTTAAGTTAGCTCCTTTAGAACATGAGTCAAATGCTACATATTGAATGTTCTCTTTTAACATTTTTTTATGTAATATATCTAACTCTGAACCTTCTTGTGCATTAACTCCCGGGATTAAAGGTATCACAGCAAATTTATGCATTGCTCTTACCGGTGCAATACTGTTTTGTATAGCCCCAAAGTAATGTAACTTATATACAGGGAAGTAATCTTTTACAGTCTTAGGATTTACTTTTTCTCCTTTGATAATTCTTTGGTAAAGACTTTCTTGAGCTAATGTCCATCCTTTTCCTCCAGTTTTGTGTAAAGTTCTATATGCATCAAAAGTCATATAGGCCATACCATCACCTTCTTTCATTCCCATGAATGGCTTAATGTCTTTTTTAATAAGCTCATCTATAGTTTTAGAATCATAGGTTCCGGCATATTCTTCTTTCCATGCTTTGACCATATCATCTAGATATAATGAATCTCTCACAGCATCTTTTATAACTGCTGTGTTTAAGTTCTCACCATATATAAACTTTTTATCTGCAGGTATATTAGGCATGTTTAAGCTTGCATATGTAACTTTGTTGAAGTTATCTTTAATGAAGCTTTTCATTCCTTTATCAAAAAGGAACCCGGTACCATCTGAAGTTAAGCCAGGTATACGTTTGGTCCAGTCTTCTTTATCATGACCCCACTGTGCATGATCACCATATACAAGCATTGCTGACTCATACTTATGAATAAAGTCATTATACAAATATGCTTTTAGTATCCTATCAGTTAATGTCTTATCTAATTTTAGACTATTGATTTTATTACTAGTTAATTCATCAGCTTTATATCCAAGTTTTTCAAAAATAGACTTAGACAAGAATGGCATTTTCTGGAAATACAGAGTGTCTAACTCATTAGTTTTTTCATTAAAGTAGTCTATGATATCATCTGCCATCATTTTTCTTAATGGCTTACCTCTTAAGTAATCTACTAAAGGAACATCTATTTGTTCATCAGCTAATTTATATAATGCATCTTTTGTTTCTTGTCTAAGTACAGAATCAAATGCAGAAAATACTGAGCCGGCAGGTGCATCATTACCATTACCATCATCAACTAATTTGTTATACCCAGTAATTTTTAAGTATTCTTCTTTGTTTGCTCCTCTGAATTTTTTAATTCTATCAAACTCACCCTGGATATATGGAAGTATGTTATTACCAATAGCATAGATTTCACCATTAAGTCTACCTTTTTCATCTGTTTTAGTAAACATATCCATGTCTACATAAAGATTTTTATCTGTGCCTTGTAAAAGATAACCTACTGAACTTCCTTCTATACCTCCAACAACTTTAATACCATATGAGAATTTCTTTTCAGAGTGTCTTGGGAATTCAGCTACACCACCTAAAAGCATTGTATGTAACTCCTGTAAAAACTTAGACTGCGGATCTAGTTCAGTAGTAGTATTACCTTCTGCTTCTTCTATCTCAACTTGTCTTCCATTTTTGGTAACTGTCTTTTTATTAGACATAGATGTGCCATCTACTGCCATTAATAAAACACTTTTACCTGGTATCTTCTTACCATTAGCATCAAACAAACTTTTAATAATGCTTAGTTGAAGTGTGTGAGGATTAATAGCTGGATTCAGGTAAGACATATAATTATATCTTGGATCCGTCCATAGCTGATGCATCTCTGTAACTTCATTTAATGCATATACATAAGATGCAGCAGAACTCCAATTCATTTCTTGGTATCCTGTATTACCGTTGGCACGGATAACACCAGTTGTAGCTGAGTCAAAACCATACTTAGATTGTAATTCAGCAAGTCTCTTTAACTGTGTAAGTTCTTTTACTGAACCTTTAAGAGTAGATAATACACCAACAGGAATAATATTTTTAAGAACATCAATTGGATTCTTCTTAAACATGTCAAGATACTTAACTCTTTCAGCTGTTAATTCTGGATCACCTTCTTTTAAGTTATTTATCTCATTGAAACCTTTAACAATATCAAATATATAAGCTAGACCATAGTAGTCAAAGTTGTCCGCTAGTTCCTTTTTAATATTGTCATTGTTATCTAAGTCAATAGCCATTGCTCTAGCAAAGTCTATTGCATCTTTTTTTGCTAACTCACCTTTAGTACCAAAGTCTTTTACTAGATTAGCTAAGTTTAATGTAGAAACATTGTCTTTACCTTTATTAATATATGAAGTAGCTTGTGTACTTTTGAATAAAGCCATCCATCTATTTAGAGTATTGTCAATAGCAATAGAAGATTCTTTAACTCTAAAGTCTATAGTATTACTGTCAGAATCATTAAATGCAAACAACTGCATGTACTTAACTCTGAATTTACCAAAGTCTTGCCAGAACCTTACACTGATATCCATCTCATGTGTATTTGTAATATTGTTCGGGTCTGGATATTTCTTTTCATATAACTGCTTAAGCTCAGGAAACTTTTCAGATTCCTCAGCTAGCTTTGCATATGCTTTGTATCTATCTCTTTCTCCGCCTATAGTCTTGGCTAGAATAGTAAATACTTTATTAAAGTCTGCTCTTTCTTTAACTCCAAATCTATCTGTTGGTGTAGTACCATCAGGGTTGACTTTAAATAAACTTTTGATAAGATAAGTAGTTTCTTTACTCATCATTTGCTGAAGTGACTGAGTACCTGGTTTAACTTCTGGATCTGTTGTTGCACCTTCAGTAACTTCAGTTTCATCTATAACATTACCGTCCTGGTCAATCTCTTGTTTTGATTGGCTTTGTACTTCTATGTCAAACTTATTTTTACCAATTTCATAATCAGTGTTTTCCATATGGTACTTAACCATACCACTTTTTTCATCACCCCAGTTAGCTAATGTATTTTGTAAGATTCTTATGTTATCTCTAACTAATTGTTGTTTGTCATCAACAAGAATATTTTTAGCATTCTTATTTAATATAACTTCTGTATATGCTTTTTGTTTCTCTGCATTTTTATAATTCTGAAACTGTAATTCAGCATCTTGTATTTTAGAAATGATAACAATATCAACAGGTCTTCCATCTTTAGTTATTTCTTTATGCTTGTAGAAATCACCAAGGATTTTAATACTGCCTTTATAGTCTTCTCCTCTAACTCTTTCACCACGTTTTAAAGATGGGTCTAGTTTACTGAAGTCATCAATCTGAGATGCTAAGAAGAAGTACTTGTCTTCTCCTTTCTTATTCTTCATTACAGCTACTGCATTATCAGAAATTTCCTTTAATGTAGCATACTTATTAAAGTCTTTTTGACCTTTAACTTTTTCTAACTTAGCTGTTTCACTTTTAAGTATTTCCTGAAGGCTGTTCTTTGTTTCACCATATAACCAAGCTCTCTTTGCAGTATCAGTAAGCATTAATACACTTGCAGACTTAAGACCTTTTGTATGTAACTGTTTTTCTATATACTCAGGAGTTACTTTTATTCCTTCTTTAAGTGCTGTCTCAGCAATCTGTTTTCTAGCTTCAATAACTCTGGTGTCATAGATATCATCAATTTTTTCAGAGAAGATACTATCTATGGTCTTAACCATTTGATTACCATCTTGAGGACTTAAAGCATCTTCTTTTGGATTATTTACCTGTCTTACTCCTCTATCTAAATCATATAATACTACATTGTCTACAGAAGCTTGATAACTATTAAATCTACCAAGGAATAAGTTATCAAATAACTCTTTAGCCATTGGAGAATTCAGGCTATCTAACTGAATATCTTTTTTCTTAAACTTATTAAGGTACTTGCCAAATAGTTGTTTTAAGAAGTTTAGTATTTGTCTAAAGATTGTATTTCTTTTTGGAGCATTTTCTTTTGCTTTACCGGACTTAACATAATTTCTAAAGTCTTCAGCTAGCATTTCTTCTAGTTCTCTAAACTTTTTATTTGCATAAGGTTGATTACCATTAGCATCAGTATAATTTTGAAGCTCTGTATATAGATCAATCTTTTGTTCCTTAGTTAAGAACAACTGAGAGAAAACATGCCACGCCTCATGGTATGCAGTAAGATTTTGGTAAAATGAACCATTAAGCTTATTCACTTTAATAGTACCCATTTTATCATTTGTATCAGCTATATATGCAGCATTAACTATAAATGTTGCAAACACATCTGAGTTAACAAGATTAGCTGCATGCTCAAATGAGATAAGGTCTCTTAAAGGTTTAATCTCTTCACTGTTCCACCACTTCTTAGCCCGTAAAACTTTAAGAGGATTTATTCTTTCTTTGTCAAATCCTTTTCTATCAAATGAACCTGGTATAGAATCTAAGTCTATCTTACCATTTGATTTAAATATTTCACTTACTGCAGAATCTGTACTTTCAGGAGCTGGTGCACCTGGTTCAGTTAAGATTTGTAATGTTTCTGCATTAGTAAGTTCCTTAGAATTAATAGGTTCTGGAAATCTTTTGTTAATCTCATCATTAATAAGTTTAGATTGAGCATCTCCAATTTGTCTCCAATAAGCTCCAAGTATGTTATCAAATACTTTTGTAACAAACTCTTTTGTATATGTTGGATTTGTAGCAATCTGATTTCTTAAATATGATACAATTAATACTGGTTCTGATACAGGTTTTACTTTAACGGTTGGATCTGACTCAACAAGAAGTCTCCAAGCTTCACTATTAGCTTGATTTATAATTCTATTAGATTCTATAGTAGCCGGATCATTTTTAAGTTTCTCAGCCTCTAATGCTAACTCTTCATCAAAGCTTAATTGTCTTGTGTTAGATTCAATTACTTTACCTAATGTGCTATCAGGAGTAGTGTAACTAACTGAATAGTTATAGAATCCGGGGTCTGCATTTATAATTTTTATTTCAGCTGGTAAAGTACTTAAGAATTCATTATATGATTTATCAATGAATCTTGAACCATCTTCAGATAGTCTTTGGTAGTTTTTATTAAACTTGCTGCTATCATATGACATGAATACAGCATTTGATTGACCTTCTATATTATTCTTAATTCCACCATTCATTAAAACATTTACTATTCTATCTTTAATGTTTTTAACTTCTTCAGCAGATAGTTTTTTTAAATTAGTATCTGTTAATAATTTTCCTTTCTCATCTACAGGGTTTTTAAATTTAAAATCTTTATACTCATTAAAGTATAAGTATTTTAAATCTTTATCAAAACTAAATTTATACTTTTTGGCAGAACCTTGGATATCTAAGGAACTTGGTAAAAACTGATCTACAAAACCTTTTTTAGCTGCTAAAGGAATATTAGGATTAGTTAATACTGAAGCCACTTCATCTGCAATATCTTTTGTTATTCTTGGTCTGTCAATTGCAAAAGTGTTTCCGTTAATCTCAATTGTGGCTTCACCTTTTCTTAGTGTAGCTGTATCTCTTGGTGCAGTTTCAATTGTGCTATAAACATCAGCAGTTATACCAGGAAACTTTGTAAGTTCATTTAATAAAATTCTTGTTGAACTTAAATTAGATGATATACCTGTAGTAATACCTGTAACCGGTAATAACTTTGCTTCATTCTTTAATGCTTTCTGTTGTAGGTCATACAACTCTTTCATCTGCTTTTGTTGCTCTGCTACAACTTTATCAAAGTACTCTCTCTTTGTTCCATCTATTTCTGGATTGTAAGTCATTCTTGCAAACTCTTCTGGAGAAAGAACTTGATCTTCTTGATTATAGATGTCTTTTACAGTATATTTATTACCTTGTTTTCTTACAGTTCTCATGAACTGGTATACTAACTTTCCAGTCTCTTTATCAGTTATCTTACCTTCATTATCTACATAGATATTATTACCAAACTCATCAGTAAGAACAAGTATAACTCTTTGATTTACTTGTGCAATTGCAGGATCAACTTTAGATTTATTATTGATAATTGTTCTAGAAGCAGCTATCTCATCTCTAGTTTCTTTATCAAGCATGTCTAGGTTTTCACCTCTGGCAAATAAATCTAAATTTTCTGCACGGAACATTAACTTTTTACCTTCATAAATAATACCATCAGTGAGGTCACTCATGGCTTGTATTTGTTTTATGTTTTCAAAAGTCTTTATAATATGAGCTTTCTCTGGATTAATTTCTTCAATTACTACAGAACCATCAGATTTTTTATTAGGATTAATCTTAATATAATTCTGAAGAGTTCCTCCCCAAGGACTTAATGTTTTAAATCTATCTGACTCAATTACAGTTACTGGTTCTTCTGGTATTGGAATTTGATTAAGCTCTATCTTATTAGCATTATCAGCTTCTCTTTCAACCTTACCGGGTAAAACATCTGGCTTTACTTGATATCTACTAACAACATCACTGATCCCTGTATCTGATTTAAACTGTCTACTTAATTTTTTAATAGCAGACTCATTTAATGTATCTTTAAAATCTAAGTTTTTAAAAGCAGATTTAGCAGACAATGCATAAACCATGGCCGGAACATGCTGAATAAACTTAGCTGCAGTTTCTGCATCTTGTTTACCAGCAATTTTATTAAACAAATCTTTCATGAAATCTTCAGCATCAAACTCAGTATCTGAGTCTAATGAATCTTTCATTCTTTTATATGTTAGTTTAAATAGTTTTTCAATCTGAGAATCAGAAAGGGCACATGTTATACTCATGATTATTCACAATTTAAGTCATCTAATAAGGCATCCTCAGCTTCATCTGAAGATTTGATTTTATCCGCTTGATTCATTAGAGCATCTGTTACTTCATCTTTATCTAATAATGCATCTACATTATCTTCAGATTGGTTTACAAATTCTTGTTCTTCTGGTGTAAGAGTTATTTCTTCTGGAGCAACTTCAGGACCTAATAAATCAGATTCAGTCTTGTAGTTTTTATTTAGTTCTTCCATAGTAACTGTAAGTTTATTACCTGAACTATCTCTAAGAGTAACAGTATTATTTCTATGGACAGTTTGGACAGTAAATTTAGCATTATCTCTGTAAAGATCCATGCCTTTTTTGACAATAATTTTATCTAATTGGTCTTCATTGTCAAACTCTTCAAGCTCTCCTTCTACTACTTCTTGCTCAGGGACAAAGACTTCTTCTACATAACCTGTAGTAGTTATTATGGCTTCAGTAACTTTATTTAAATCATCAATTTTCTCTTGGATTTTATTTTGAACAAACTCTTTTGTAGTATATTTCAATTGAGATTCCAGTTTAAACACTTCAGCATTTACAAGATCCAATGCCATCTTAACATCACCTTCAGCAATTTTAGCATTAGCAAGTTTAAGAGCATTAGCAATACCTATGTTAGATTGATTTACTTTATCAGTAGTTATAAGTTTGATAATCTGAGACTGATATTCTTTAAACTTATTTAACTCTTCATTTGTTTCACTGTTAGCTTTTAGATACTGAATTCTTTTTACAGCTTCATGTATCATTTTAGATACTTCTTCTTTATTAGATTCACCATCTTCTATTGGTTGATATTCTTCATCTGTAAGAATTCCTGATTTATGTAGTGTATCAGCAGCAGTAAGCTGACCTATAGTCGGTTGCCCTGTTGAATTTTTAAATCTTTCATGAACTGCATATCTATCAGCAAAGTCTTCATCTTGTTTTAACTGTTCTTGTATAAATGCACTAGAAGGAGCTAGATTAATATTATCAAATGATACATCAGATTTAATTGTAGAAAGTTTAGCAGCAAGTTTATCTACTTCAGATTTACTTTGAGCAGCTAGACCTTCATACTTAGTAATAGTTTTATCTATAAACTTTTTACCAACTACCTGACCAAGAGCAAGTTTCTTTTCTTTAAGAGCTTCTTTTAGATTTTCAGGAATGTCAAGATTATTGTTTTGAGCAAAGTTATTTATTTTCTGCTCAATCTCATTTAATGCAGTTTTGTTTTGTTTAGTATCTTCATTTGTAATACTTTGTAAGTCCACTAGATAATTATTAAACTCTTTAATTGCTTTTTCTTTAAGACCAGGCATAAATTTAACAGCTCCGGGAGGAAACAATATATCTAACTTATCCTGTACAGTTTCTCTATACAAAGGAACCATCCAATCTGAAAATTTAGTTTGGGCAGCTTTAGATATTAGTTCACCAAATTGATTTCTCTTATAAGTACCATCAGGATTCTTTTGGTATGTTTGATCATAATAGATACTCATTCCAGAAGGTTTCCCTGCTGATACCATTGCATTAGTCTGTTTGTCTGAGCTTCTTTCAATAGCAAGTAGAGCAATTCCTGATACTGGATAGTCTATCATTTTTTCTAACATAGTAGCATAAGCTCCTTGCTGTAATGTATACTCTTCTCTTTTAGAATAGTTTCTTTTATCTTCAGCCTTACTAAGTTGGTTAAAGTTAGTCCACTTTCTCATCTCACCAGACTTGATATCCACTATCATTATACCATCTTTAGTAGCTAATAATAAGTCAATCTCCCCTGCTATCCTGTCTTTGGTTCCGTCAGGTCTAGTAATATCAGAATCATAAACAACAAGACCTCTACCAATTAAGTAAAACTCACCGGCATCTACTCTTTGTTTTATACCAGTTAAGAAACCTGCGGGACCAAATAAGTTATCATAGGCATCTTGAGATATTTTACTCTCATCAAACTTTGGTTTAATACCAGACTCTAAATAATCTTTGGCATCATCTAAGAAGTTACCAGCATCTCTACTATCTTGATATGTTTCTTCAGCAAACATCTTTAGAACAATATCTTTTGTAGTGTTATGACTAGTAGTTTCTTCTTTAGCTGTAGTTTCTTGAACAGGTTGAGCAGGTTGTTGTCCTAAAGCAGCTAGTTCTTTATAAGCTTTTCTGTTTAAACCATCTGCACTTGAAATAGCACTCATAGCCATTTCTTTAGGTATTTCTCCTTTTTTAACAGCTTCTAAATACTCTGCATCATATTGATCGTTAATTTCAGTAGTTTGTTTACTTAACTCTTCTTTAGCTTTAATAATTTCATCATTTGATGAAAGTTTTACTCTAGGTCTACTTTTAATAAATGAAATTATAGATTCTTTTCTTCTTTTTTCTATATCAGCTATTTTAGCTTTTATATCAGGTGTAGTTGTAGAAGTAGTTGTAGGAGCTGTAGCACCTTTGATTTGTTTCTCAACAGCTGCTAGTTCTTTAAGTATTTCATTCTTTTGAGCTACTAGATTGTTTACTCTTTCAGGTAGGTTATTTTCTTCAGCTTTAATAATATCTCTGTCTTTTGCATCTAACTTGTCAAGTAAAACATCTTTTTGTTTTTCAAGTTTAATTTGCTCAGGAGTAAGACCATCTAAAGCTCTTAATTGATCTGTAAGTTTTTCAAGAAACAAAGCATTAGCACCCGGAAGTTTATTAATTTCTAGTAGTGCATTTAGCTGTGATATAAAATCATTTATAGAATCTTGATTTAAACCATTAACACCAATAGTATTATTAAATGCAGACTCAACTTGTGTCTTACCTTGGTATTCATAGTCTTTACCTAATACTTCTTGTATAGCATTAGTTACCCTTCTATGGATAAGCTTGTTAATTCTATAAGCCGTCTCTCCTTTTTTAAGACCAGTTACCGGGTCATCTTCAGTAAGTAAATAGTTTTCTTCTACACCTTTTTGTTTCTCAATAAGAATCTGAATCTTCTGAACTGCTTCTTTTATTTCAGCAGGAAAACCTTCAAATTGTCTACGGCTAATCACAGCATTAAGATTTCTAACATCTGTCATTAAAGCTCTTTTCTGCTTTTTAAGATCTGCTATAACATCCGGGTCTTCATCATCCGGAAACTCTTGCTCAGTTTCTAACTGACTGTTTATATTGTTGATCTTATTATTAATGTTATCCCGGTATTTTATTATTTCAGGTAGACTTAGATCTTTAGTATCTATATCTGTTCCTTCAAATGTAAATACTACATTGTTCTTTGGACCGGTAGGTTTGTTTTCTTTATTGTACTGGTCAAAGTATTTTTTATTTTCCGGAAGCCTATACCATTTCTCAAACTCTGCATCTGTAACATTATCATCTGCATAGATAGCATCCTGCTCTTCTTGCGGTAATGTGTCTACATATTTTAAGAATTCAGAATATAGCATGTTTCTAAAGTCCGCATACTCTGTTAAGTCTGAGTCCTGTGTTACTTCTTCATACGGTTCTTCTGTTTCTATATCTTGCATGTCTGCATTATATGCATCCATTACTTCTGCTATTCTTGCTTCATATCTATCCTGAATCTTTTTTACCTCAGCTTCATCAGCTTTTTCAGTATATGTAAACTTCTTAGCTTCTGTAAATTTAGTTTTGATTGTAGGTATTTCTACTATATCACCTTCAGCATTATCATATCTTAATTCACCAGCAGCATCTTTATAAAACACCATTGGTTCAATAGCATCTTTATAGTCAACTTCTACATACTCTTCCGGTTGGAGTTGCTCAGCAATCTCTTGAATTTTAACAGATTTGTTTTTACCTTTTCTCTTAATGTCTTCACCATATTCTTTAACAGTTTCTTTTGGTAAAGCATCAATCTCATCTTGCATTTTTTGCTTTAACTCATTGATCTTATCTTCATAGTCTTTCTTAACAACATTAGTCTTTTTAGGCTTTAGTTGAGACTTTAACTCAGCTCTTTTCTCAAAGTATTCTGCATAGATTTTCTTATATTCTTCACTACCTTCTGGGTATATCTGTTTAGTTTTACCGTCATATATTTCAGAAGGTGGGATGTTCTTGTCTCCAAGATAATTCTCCATGTCCTCTCTGTTCAAATACAACTGATTATCAGCTAGTTTATTCAATAGAGCATTATCTCTTACTTTACCCATCTCAGATGCAACAAGATCTTCAAAGTATTTTATTCTTCTGTCATAGAACTTTCTTGCTACTTCAGCATTTCTTCTTGCAGACTCCATGAACTCCGCTGGGTTGTTCATGATATCTACATACGTAGCTAGAGCTTTTCCTTCTTGCCCAAGTTTATAGTAATCTACAAGTTGTTCAAATGCTTCATCAGCTTGCTCATCAAATATGTAATCACCTTTATCTTTAGAAAGAGTTTTTAAATAATTATTATGAGCATTCTTAAGATTAAGTAAATGGAACATTTTAAGTTCTTCATTATCCAGTGACCCAACTCTTTTGTCTAACTCTTCTGCTATTTCTTCTGCAGTTGGTTCTTTACCTGTCTTTTTCTGAAGCTCTTCTTTTACAATCTTTACTTTATCTTCATCAGCTCTGTTAAAGTATTCATCAAATCCTTTGTGAGCTTTTGCAAATTCAGAAAGAAGTTGGATTCTGCTTTCTAATTCATTTACTTTTTTAGCATTGTTTTCTCCATCTTTTTCTAATGCTAATTGTGTGTTTAACAGTCTTACCTCATCAATTATTCTTTCAGGTTGAAACAATAAAGATTTATCAGTGCTGCTTAAACTTTGAAAGTTTGGATTAGTATTATACTTATTTTGGATACTAGCTCTTCTTCCTTTAACATCATTATATGCTTCATTGAAAAATGCATAATTCCGGAGAGAATCATTCCAACCTTTATATAAAGCTAGTTTAGCATCATACTCAGGTGTTCCTTCTTCACCTAAATTATCTAAGCTTACAGGATTAGGGTGTTTTCTTTCACCATTCTCAAAAATATTATTGATGTTATTTAATCTAGCAATAGCTTTATCAACTCTACCTCTATACTTAGGAACTTGTTCTTCAGTAATTTTCATTGCATCTGCAAACTCTTTGTCATCATATTGTTTAAATGATTTAAGAGTATCCATAAAGATACCAGATGTACCGGTTCTTCTCATGGTATTTACTGCATTTACAAATGATTCTGTCTCAGCATCTAGACCTCCTTTCTTACTAGCATTTATTCTAATCTTGCTAATCAAATCTTGAGCTCCTGTATTCATAACTCTATCAGACATAAAGTCTTTCATCTTAACATCATTCAAATCTTTAACAAGATTTTCTGCAATTGCTGTTTGATCTTTTTTCCATTTAGCAAAACCTTCTTTATCAAAAGTTCTATTATATGTGGAACTTAAAAAAGGAATAGCTGCATTTAATGGAGATGCTAATGTTCCCATAAAGAAACCAGATGCAAATGTTTCAAGACCTTGTGAATTAAACTGATCTTTTAAACCTTGTGCATAGTAATCAGCTTTAGGTTTTAGATTAGCTTTAATTACTCCTTTAGAATACAACTGTGTTTGTAGAGTAGGGCTTTTGTAACTATCTATATAGTATCTTTCATTTGCCTGAGCAATTACTTCCTGGAAGTTCTCTTGAATACCTTCTGTAAAGTTAGCTTTAAAATATCCTATTGTACTACCAATTGATTTATGTATAGGATCTTTTCTCCAACCTTTTGCCCAAGTTTTTAGATTAGACTTTTGTAACTCAAACTGTCTAGCTGTTTTATCATATATAACTTTACCAAGTTTACCAAAGTCTTTCTGACCTTCTCTTGCAGCTATTTCATATATATCATCAGTAGTAGATTTAATAAAGTTTCTTAAACCTCCTCTTGGTGATGTGATGTTATTAAATGTAATTGAGTTAGATGCATATATGAGAGCTGTATTAGCTAACAAAGTTTCCAATGAAGCATCCTTAGCTTGTTTTTCTAATTCAGCTTGTTCTTTGTTTGATGGTGGTTCACCTTTTGCCATGTATGCTTCATGATAAAGTTTATCATATACTTTATTCTCAACCATACCAGCTTCAAGTCTAGCTTCAGATAAAGCCATGTTTATCTTTCTAATATCTCTATAAAAACCACCAGCAGTTTTTGAAAGTGCTGCTAAGTCAGTTATATTGTCAGTGCCTTTAATAGCTTTAAATGCTTCAAAACTATTCTCTAAAGGATTAAGACCTCTACCTATTGCAGATACTGTTTTATTAGAAGCTGCAGCATTCCAAAACTTTCTTGCAGCATTTATACTGTCAAAACTTTTAAGAGTAGTCTTTACAGCATCATATCCTTTAACTGCTCTTTGTGTTAAGCTTAAAGCTCTAGGAACTTTAGTTGCTATATTAGCAGTAGTTGCAAATAAACTTGCACCACCTGTAGGGGCAGCAAGTAATGCACCAGCAATTTCTTCAGCAACAGCTTCAGTTATAATACCTGCTGTATACCCAAAGTTCATCATAGTATTATTTGCAAATCCAAATACACCACCTTTAGATGATTGACCTATTCCGGCTGCTTCTTCATATACTCTTGCATCTTCTCTGTCTGAACTTGTAAAGTCTCCATGAGCCATTTTCCATAAACTCTTTGGTCCTGATACAAAACCTCTAGAAAATAAAGGAATAAATGAATGTGTCATCATTCTAGAAAAGTCATCCCATCTAGATGTCTGAGCATTAAAGTTTGATTCATTATCTCTTAATGGGTGAAAACCAATCTTGTCAAATGTTTCTTGACCATATGCTGCATATCTTTTATAAAATGCATTACCATCTGGTCCGGCATTGTATGAATAGATTTTAGCATAGTTGTCTTTATTCTGATTAGCTTGAAAGAAAGCATCTAAAGATTTTGTTATACTTGCTTTATTCTGAGCTCCAGAAACTTTTTTAGGTTTTATACTAGGATTGTTTGCAGGAGTCCTTACAACATTTCTTTCAATAGAACTATTAGGTCTATCCAAGTTTGTAACCTGTGGTAACACAGGAAAGTAATTCTCCGGCTTTGGAAAATTAATTTTTGGATCCGTAAGCATATCACCTTCAAATGGTGATAAACCTTGTGCATCTAATCTAGGAGCATTAATGCCTCCGTATTCTGGTCCTAAAGAATCTAAAGGACTAAAAGGTGTTTCTTCTGCCATTATTGACCTAGGTTTTCAAAGTTATTATACTGTAATGTATTCTGTATATCCGCATCATCCATAAAGTTATAGATCATTCCATCTCTTAAATTTTCTAGATTTTGACCAGTAAATCCTACATTATTTCTATATACTTGTTTTTCTAACTTACCTGTATCAGGATTAAATAAAGGATAGGTAACAGTAGTAATATAGTCACCGGTTCCTAATGTATTCTTTTCTACTTTAAAAGATTTCATTGGATCCCCACCAATACTATTTAATTCATACTTACCAAATGTTTCAACATAACTTTCCATTGGTGATTGATAAGATTGCTTATACATATTACTATTCATCTTTTTATTATTCATAAAATATGTAATACCATGTTTAGCAATTGCTGCTGCTTCATTTGGTGTAAACAATCCAGGTTCAGATATACCTCCTTTTGAATTTAACTTAGCTGTATTAGCTTTAATCCATTCAAGATTTGGTATTATTCTTACTGCAGCCATTCTATCAGAACCTCCAGCAATAGGAGACACTTTAAGTTCAAAAGCTCCAAGAGAAGATTTTTTCTTCTGCATATCCTCACGGATTTTATCTAATGCCGCTTTACCAACATCATTATGTTTATTTCCAGACTTATCATACATATCTTTAGAGATACCATAAAATGATACTCTGTCCATGTTATCCATTCCAAAAGTTTTTAAGTCATTACTTACATCAGCAAAATGTGCATAACCAACACCATGTACTTTTGGATTAACTGTTATTCTTGATGAGCCTGTTGCAAATAAACCTGTACCAGATCCAGTTGGTCCTCCAGGGATTCTTGGAGGTGGTGTTTTAATAACTTTTTCAGTTGAATAAGCTTTACCTGCAGCTTTTACTAATTCATCATAATCAAAATTAACTGATGGTGTAGTAGCTACTCCGTATATTTTTTCAGCTATATATTGTTTAGGTGCCGCAATTGGTTTTAAAAATTTATTTACTCTGTCTAATACATCAAGGAACTGTGCACCTTTTGCAGTCCAATAATCATTCATTCCAATTAATTCTACAGCTGCTTTATACCCAGCTTCTCCTTTTTGAATTTTTTCTTGAGCAATATACTCTGCCATTTCATCTTTTGAAATTGCTTTATTATCAAGAAGAGCTCTTATGTATTCTTTTTCAGTTCTCTTATTGCCGTTATCATCATACAAATACTTAGCTTTATCATAACCTTGTCTAGTAAGATCAGTAATTACAGACTTAGAAGTTTCTTTTTTCCATTTTTCATCTGATTTAATATATAACATATAGTCATTCATCTTCATATTAGCCTCTCTATAAGTTTTGTATAGAGCCGTCTTCTCACCATTCTGTGTAAATAAATCTAGATCTCTGTTATTACCTATCCATTCATTCATTTTGTTTCTGATTTCTCTAACTCCTTTAGACCCTACTTGTTTTCTTAACCAAGAGTCACCATATGTGTTATACTTCTTAATAAAGTCATCAAGAGATATACCTTGATTTTTATTATACCCAAGTATTTTACCAGCCTCTTGTTTGCTCATTTTTTTATCAGCAATAGCTTGATCTAATACAGCAAATGTTGATTGGAAGTAAGGATCAAGAAACTCTTGCTTAGTCATTTGAGAAATATCACGGCTCTTATTTTTAAAGTTAATAGAACCAGTAACACCTCCTGACTTTTCTTCTTCAGTGGTTACTATGTTTTGATCTTCATACAACTGTATGTTACCTTTTTCATCTCTGTAGCCGGCACCATTTTCTATGATATTATCTTCATAGTCTTTTTGTTTTTGAAGATTGCTTTTGAATTCAGCTAATCTCATTGATGCAGCTTCTCTTGCTGCTATAAGCTGCATGCTATTTCTTTGCTTTTCTTCTAAGATCTTATATGGATTAGCTTCTACATCTATTTCCATATCTCTATATGCATAGATATTAGCTGCTTCATCAAGATCTTTCTGCATAAGTAATGATGCCATACCATTATCTACTTTATATCTTAATGACTTAAGATCTCCATAAGGATTTGTAAACCCTGTTGAAGTTAAAGGAGTTTTATTTTTACCATCATTGAGCATTTTGTTTTCATTCTCAGCTCTTGCCAAAACTTTATCATTGATATCCTTATTCATTTTGTACTGCTCTAGCATCATCTTTGCTGTAGGAGATGCAGTACCATTATCAATTTGTTTTTGAATATCTTTTATTTGATTATCATAAACAGAAGAGTTAACTTGAAGTTGTTTATATCTTGCATCACTCTGTGCTTTGAGCACATTAAAACTGTTCTCAAGATACTTCATTTCTGCAGCATTCTTGTCTCCGCCAAACTGTGCAGCATTAGAATAAGCATAGTCTTTTCTATCTACATATGCTTGCATTTTATATTTAGATTGAATAGACGGATCACTACCTAATCTAGCTTCAAATAACTTTTGTAAAGGTTCAGTAAGTGCTTCACCATTTTTGGTTTTAACAATAAACTTACCACCATCACTAAAATCTACTTTTTCAATAGATAAACCTGAGTCTTTAGCAATCTTTTCTGCTTTACCTAATACATCTACATTAGGTACATACTCAGCATTTTGAAAACCCATTGCATCTTCATCTGTTGCTTCTTTAAACTCATCTCTTAGATAGTTCATTCCTCTAACGCCCTCTTCCCAATATTGTGTTCTTTGTTCAGTTTCATTTGAATTTCTGAATATCTCAGCACGGTTAAGTTGGTTGTTATAGTTTTTAGTCCAAGCCATGTCTTTCATCAAACCTTTATCTTCATAAAAAGGCTTGAATACTTGTGTAGCTTGAGCAACATTTTGTTCAAGTGACAAATCTAATTGAGATACTCTCTTAAGGTTAAACTCAATGTTATTTAAATACTCATCTTTCTTTTTTATATTACCATCTCTTGTTAAGTCAGCATAATAATACTGACTATACATTTTGTTTAAAGCCTTCCAGTTTGTATCATACTGAGTCTGCTTTGTCTGCATTACATTAGCATAAAAGTTCAGATCCGGTTGAAAGGGTTGAAACTGTGGTATATAATCTGTGACTCCTTGTAGATACGTAGCCATAATGTTTTTTATCTATATTGTAAAACTATTAAAATTTTTTAAGTTTAATAAACATATAAAGTTTATAGGAAGATTGGCCAATCAGTATATATGTAACCTCTTTGAACATTTCCGCCTTTTTTAGACTTAAACTTATCTATTACTAATTTACCTGCTACATCTTCTTTCAATCCAGCTGCTAACAAATCTTTGTAGTATTCTGCTTCAGTTGCTCCTGGTTTTTCAGGAGTAAGTTGTTTCTCAGTTGGAGTATAAATTACTTTACCTCCAGGGCCAGCAAGAGTTTGATAGTTAGGATATAACTGATTCAATGCATCTGTCTTCCACTTATTAGTAACGGCTGTGTTATATGCTTGTCTTAAGTTAGCTCTACCTTGTCTGATAGCATTATCAAACTGTTGATTAGCAATAGTGTTTTTATCATACACTCTAGCATTCATTGCTTGATTAAGCATATTTTCTTGGTTTCTTATACCAACTTGATTAGCTTCAAACTGATTAGCAATATTGACATTCTGATTGTTAATGTTAGATAAGGTATTTGCAGCAGCAGCAGCTCCTTGTCCTTGTATTGCAGAAAGTCTAGCACCTAAAGCTTGTGGTCCGGCAAATTGGGCACTAGCTTGTGCAGCAATGTTAGCGTCCTCAGATTGTTTAGCTAGCTCTCTACTAGGATCTAAGAATGTAGGTCTTGGTTCTTCAAGATCAACTCTTGCTTCCCAAGGCATATATTTTTTAGTACCCATTAGTTCACCAAATGCACCCATAGTATTTACAGTATCTTGTAACCACCATTGAGCTTCTGGTTTTGGTGGTGTTGTGATAGCACCTTCTTCTTCTTCAGTTTCACAATCATTACAATTACCATCCTCATCCATACCAGGATCAGATCCATCAGGACATTCACATCTTTTCTTTGTAGAAGTACATGGAAGACAGTTACCGTTTTCATCTTTTCCTACAGTGTATTTTTCCATTGTAGCTTCATCAGTACATTCACACTCATCAATGCCTGTGTCTTCTGGTTCTAGATATACCGCTTCTTTCTTTTCAAATTTTTCATTTGCTTTTTTAATACAATCTGCATACAAAGGATTAGCAGATAATCTTGCAACAGCTGCTTGCATTGCTTCTTCATAACCAGGATCACCTTTTCTTTTTCCTTTAAGATAAGCAGGAAATGCTCCTAATATAGCATCTTCAATATCTCCAGATTTAGCGATTTTTTTACAAACACCTGATGCTACTGATGCTTCTGATGCATTACCTTTACCAGAATGCCATGATACTTTTTCTCCTTGCCCTCTACTACTTCTATAATAACCTTGTGCTTTTGATCCGGCACCTGCCACTTTACCTTGTTTCCATCCTTCATCTGTTGGAGCCTTAGTAACTTTAGAAGCTCCAATACCTTCTACAGTAACTCCGTCTGGAGCTTTAGGAAGATATCCACCATAAGCCATTTCAGTAGGATGGTATGGAAACATATAGTCTTGTTCTAACATACCACCCATCTGCATCATCATATCTTGTTGAGGCATACCCATTTGATCAGCAGACATTCCAGGATTCATCACAGCCATATCTTCTTCAGCCTGTGGTTCTATGTTAGGTTCTTGACCTGCATCTTCTGGAGCTTGTTCTTGTGCTTGTTGTTTTTGTGCAGCAAGTTCAGGCATAATCTGTTCTGGGCTAATATTATTAGCATCCATATATGGTTTTGCAACTTCAGGAATTCCTTGAGGGAATCCTTTCTTAGCTTCCTGTGCTAATGCTAATGCTCCTAACTTAATAGTATAGTTCTTAATCATTAACTCAGCTGTGTTTCTTGCTATTTCATCTGACTCAGGATCTTGAAGTATCTTTCTAAATTTATTTAGGTCATATGGTTTTGATAACTCTGCCGGAGTGTATCCGCCTTTCTTAACTGGTTTATTAAACATCTTAAGAATAGTAGGGTCAGTTATCTTCATTGACTGTGTGTCACTATAGATGAAACTGTCATCCGGAAGATTAAGTGGTACACCACCATCAGAATGTCTTGGTCCTGTAATAGTATAGAATGACGGCATACCACTTCCATCAATATTTCCTATTACAGTTTCCCCACCTTCAGCTTCTAGATTAGCTTTGCTTCTTGGTACTTTACTGATAGTGTTTCCAACTTTAGGTCTTTCTTGTCCTATATATGCATTATAGTCAACCCCACCCATTGCAGGTACATCATTTACTAAAGCTCCTTGAACTTGGTATCCAGTTCTTGCTTGCGGTAATCTTTTTATTTTAACTCTCATTGGTTAATAATTTAAGTATTCTACTTCTCCACCATTTGCTAGGAATTGTTCTAATTCTTCTTCAGTCATTTCAACTTCATCACCTTCAGAATAATTACTTGTTCCTCCATATTGTGCAGATCTGCTTCCCCATGTTTGACCTTGTTTATCTGGTCTATAAAGACCTGTATTAATATCATAATCACCAGAATCTGTACTAGGATCAGAAGTATAGTTATTATCAGCTGTAGTATTAGCATACATCATAGCTTCAGCATTTCTATTTCTGAATCTATTTATACCACCTGCTAATCCTTCTATTTTAGCATTTGCACTTAGTAGGGCTCCTTGTCTATCACCAAGCCATTTACTTTTAACTTTATAATCTTCAGTGTATTCATCAGGCATATAGTTAGCTTCTCCTTCTAGTTTCTTTCTACTGTCCATCATCATCTGTTGACCAACATCTTTAGAACTTTTAGTAGGCATTCTAAGATCATTATTAACAGGACTATCAGCCATAGATACCGGAGACTCTGTTCCGTATAATGCTATAGGTAAATATGGTTCCATAACACCACCATATTGTTTTTGTGTTGGTCCTGCTTGATTTACTTTTCCAGGAGCATTTAACATAAATGGAACTTTACCTTCAGGATTTCTAGCAACTTTTCTTTCATTTCTCATCATCTCTCTTTCACCTTGACGGATCTGTCTTTGAGCTTTATTAGATAAACCTGCTGTATTTGAAAAGCCTGCTTTAGGTTGTGTAGATTTATTAGCAATACCTTGTTGCTTTTGTTGTTCCTGTTGAGACCCTGGTGTTGCAAATGCTAACTTTCTATCTTCAGGTTTTCCAGTAGGATTAGTATTGTATGTTACACTAAATCTTCTTCCTTTTCCTGTAATGTTTTGAACTTGAGCATACGGATTAAATCCTGGTATACCTTTAAACATCTCTCCAGTATTTTTATTATAGGCTCCTTTAGTCTTTTTTAAATACTGATGTCTCTGAGGAAAGTTTGCTGGAAAATATGTTTGAAATAAACTTTGAGGTTTATACCCATAAGCTGAAGCATACGGATTATATTGTTGAGTCTGTGTAGTTGTAGTTTTCTTTTGTGTAGTAGCAGGAGTATTACCAAAACCTACACCTGCTTTATTACCCATTTCAAATAGTTCTTTAGCAGATAGATCATCTCTTAAAGACATACCTAGTTTATCACCTACTCTTTTTCTATAGTCTTCATATTGATCTGTATTTTCATCTGTTTCACTTCCTTCTTCATCTCCTACATATTTGGTTAAACCGCCATATTGGAAATAAGGATCTGTTACATCTTTTGAATATACATCATCTATGTCAGATTGATCTAGACCACCATATACAAACTGTTGAAGATTACCAAACTGATCAGGCATAGGATTGTTTACTAATCCTCCTTGTTGCTTTTTATTTTTGTTCATGAATGCTATACGGGATGCATCATATACAGGAGGCATAGTTTGTCCTTTTACCTTTGTAAAAGCTGTAGTATTTGGTGTAATGGAATTATTTAATAATACACCGCTACCTGGTGCCAATTGTTGCGGAGCTGTTGCATTTGGATCAGTTACCCAACTATCAAATATAGTTTTTTTTGGTTGAATAGGATTTTTCTGAATCACATCAGGAATGGTATTATTATCCATATCCCAGTTAACTGACTTACTAGCAGCTTCAGAACCTGTTGCATTAGCTACATCTTTAGTAGATTTATTATTAACTGTGTTTCTTACAGTTTCTGTAATTAATCTACCCGGGGTTTTAGTTTTTTTCTTACTGTATCCATAACCATATGCTTGAGATAAAAATGGATTACCGGCTAATTGCATTAATGGACTTTGACCAAACTCAATAGAGTATTCTTTTGGTCTACCAAATATACCAGATCTTCTTACATCAAATTTAGTAACAGGTCCATACATACCAGGAAATACCGGCATTCTTCTCATAGCTCTATTAAGTTGACGCATAGCTCTTCTCTGACCACCAAACTGCATATAGTCTTGACCATAATCTTCAGGTATAAAGTTTTGAAGATTTGGATTCTGCATCATTTGGTTATGCATGGCTTGCATTTCTTCAAACTGTTCTTCAGCTTTTTGTTTTGCAATTGATGCATTACCTTCTCTTTTTACAGCACCTACAAAAGCATCAAGTCTATTCTTTCTTAAGTCATCACCTCTTGGATCTGCATCAGATGCTTTTATGTCTTGTTCTTCAGTGTCACCACCATTTGCTTTCTTAACTAATTTAAGAATAGAGTTAACATATCCCTTCTTAGTTTTAAAACCACCCATTCTGAATTCTTCAGGATTAACTACAGGTTCAGTATAATCAGATTCATCTTCTGAAACTGACATATCTTCATCTGTAGGTTCTGACCAAGCTATTGCTGCTGCATCATTACTTAAGTAATCACTCATATCAAAGGGTATATACTCAGATACATCTGGCATGACTATAGGAGTTTCAGATGCTGGCCAACTAGTTTGGTCATTATTCATTGCTTCAACATAATCAGCTTCTCCTCCGTCATCTTTTCTTGGCATACCTCCATACTTCAGCATGTCTTCATCACCTAAACCTTCATCATCTTCACCACTATCCTCCATAGCAAGATCAGCATTACCTCTGATTTTACTCATAGATTTTTTCTCTCTTACTATTTCATTACCTATTTCTTCTACTTCTTTTGGTTCTGCTTCTTCTTCCGCTTCTGTTTCATCAGATTTTTCTTTATCAACTTGAGATTCTACAGTAGCATATATTTGTTGAACAAACTGATTTGCCACAGCCGGATCTAAGTCATAAGCATTAACAAGTTTTGCTACTGATGCTTCATATGGTAAGTTATCATTTATGTCTTTAAGAACTACTTGAGTTAACTCATCTGCAGGATCCGCTTGTGTTTCTTGGACAGCTCCTGGATAACCTAATTCATCAACACTTGGTTGACCACCATAGTCCATTCTTTCTAAGAACTGTGCAGTCTTATTGATATACTTTCCGTTTCCATCTGGAGACTTATATATTCTTACTTTTTTCTTCATGTGCTAAGATATATATTAAATATACTAAATTTTAAATTAATGGCTAAACTTATAAAGTTTAGTCTACATCTTTTACTATATAACCTTGTGCTACAAGATCTTTTATTTCTTTATTAGATAACTCAGATACAATACCTCCTTTGGCAAAACCTTTCTTACCATAGTTCATGTCTCCGGTCTTAAGTCTTTGCAACTCATCATATTGTCTTTCACTTGCTACATTGCCTTGTCTCTTAACAGTAGCTATAAGATCTTCAAAATATTTTTTATTTTTTGCACTGTACTTGTTTATCTTCATTAAGTCTAGGAAGTAATCTGGGTTTTTTATTTCTTTAGTAAACACAGCTCCTTTAGACATACCAAGCATTAATGGTCCCGGAGGTCTATCAAAATAATCTTTTACTTTACCCATAAAAGATTTATTACTTGAACCAGGTAATTCTTTCGGTGTTTCACTTACTTTGTATAAACCTTGTTCTTCCTGAGGAATTACAAACTCTCTATCTGAAGCCCTGCTTAATGTTTTATCATAATTTTGAAACTCTTCAAGTTTGCTTTTAGGAACTTTTAGGTTTATGATTTCTGGATCTTTAAACTCTCTATCTGTTTTGTACCAATCTAAATCTGCTTTGTCTTTTGTAAACCATTGTCCAAAATATTTTTCTCTATCTTTAAAATGTTGAATAGCTTTTTCATTTTTAAACATTGGTCCCAATTTACCTTCTGCAGCAAGTTCCGCCATTGGTCTGTCACCTTTTTCTTGTATTCTCCAAAGATCTATTAATTCTTCTTCACTAGGAACAACTTCTAATTTTTTAGTTGCTTTAGGTGGTTTAACTTTCTTATATCCTTGTAACCAATGTTCTTTATATAAATTTACACCAGGTTCATATATACCCACATGTCCTTTAGGAACTCTAGTGTCAAATGCTTCAGCACCTATTTCTTCTGATATCCTATAATCATCAGCACCTTCATATCTTGGATATATTTTCTCATTTGATAAAGGTACTTCAGCCATATACTGTGTATCATACCCTGCTTTATATCTATCTAAAGGTTCTCCTACATTATAAAATGTAGCATCATATCTTCCAGTTTTCTGATTGGGTCTTAAAAGACCTGACTCAACTGCATCTAAATATCCTTCTTTACCACCAAGCATTCTGTATGCCGCTTCTTTATCAGCTTTAAATGCCCATGGATTATATTTGTATGCCTTTTTTAGAGGGGAAGCTTGTATAAGATTTTTACCTACTGTTTTAGTTACATTAGCTACATTACCTACTCCTTTAATTATTGATGGTGCAGCTGCAGCTATATCGTATGGTAAAGTATAATTCAAAAGATTTAATGTCATAGCATGTTCATCTGTAACACCTGCCATTTTTTCTCCTGATAATATTCCTGGAGATTGTCTATAACTTGCACCATAACCAGAGTTACCAGATTTTTCTAATGCATTTGCCGCAACAGCACCTAGAGCATCCCATCCTGCTAATGTTTCAAATGCTCCTAGCTTAGAATTTTGAATGTCTTTTTGTTCTTTTTTAGTTAAGCCTGCTATAGGTATTCTGCTAGATACACCGGGTGCATAAACATCTCCGTAAAGTTCTTGCAGTCCTGCTAAAGTTCTAGACCAATAACTTGGTTGTAGTTTGCTTTCATACTTAGAGTTAGCTACAATTTCTTTTTCTTTTTTACTTAACTCATCAACCCATTCACCTCTTCTGTTTGGAGAAAACTTTTCTTTCTTGCCAAGTTTCTTAACTATAAAACTATTCTTTTTATAGTCATATGCTTTCTCAAAGTTTCTTTCTACATCTTCTGGAAAGTTTTCCATATTATAACCCTGAGCTTTAAGCAATCCTTGATTAGTTCCTTTAAGATATTCTTTTTTCTTTTCATCAATGAATGCTTGCTTAGAGTTTTTCTTTTCATACTCATTAGAAAACTTTAACCAGTCCGGAGCTTGTGCTTTTTTTTCAATCTCTTTAATGTTACCTACACCTTGTTTAAATTCTTCTGGTGCTTCCGGAAAAGGAGTTACTGACTCATACATTTCATCATTAACTTCTACAGGTGGTCTGTACTCTAGCTGTTCTTGTTCCTCTTGTTTCTTTTTTCTTCTTTTAAATCTACCACCTTTATCATATTGGTTTAATGAAGGTATAGAAATATCTTCTACTATGTATCCACCTTTTCTATACTCTTCTATTTCATCATCTGTAAGCTCTGCTTCTATAAAACCTGGAGAAACATCTTTATAATGTTCTGCAAAATAATTAGCATCATCATCTGTATCAAATCTTATGGCTTCATTTGATTCTGGACCATAGTCTCCTAACATCAACTGACCATTTATATCTTGTATTTGTGGTACAGCATAGTTATCCATACTTGCCATGTAATGAGTACCTGTATTTCCATCATCAAATTGATATGGATTATCAGGAAGATTAATCATTCTTTGAGCTGCAGGATTACCAAATTCATTAGCATAAGCAAGTCTTGCTTTCATCATAGCACTCATTGCATCTTGTTCTCCACCATCTTGCATTCTTGTCTTAGGCTCAAACCTGTTTACATATGCATCATAGTTGACTTGATTATCTCTTAATGGTAATTCAGGTATACCACCTACTTTGAATTCATCTCTGTTACCAATAAAGTTCTGAGATACTCCCGTACCTAAAGGCATACCATATTCTCCACCATCTTGATATTCTTCTTCATTATCATTATCAGGTACAAACCAGTCTTCTGTCCTACTTTCTATGGTAGGCAAATAAAAATACTTTTTACCTCCGAGTTTAATTAACTCTCCACTATGTCCAGGCTTCCTAAACTTTAAAGGTCTATATCCTACAGCTCTACCATTCCAATCTATATATCTTTTTTGTTTATCCTTATAATGATACCCTACTGAATCTGGACCACCTTCTTCACTATATTCTGGTGTATATTCAACATCAGTTTTTTCAACAACTTCTTCAGGTGTAGTATTTGTTTGAGTTATTATTGTTCCTTTAGGTTGATCTATAAGAGCTTGTTTAATTGGTAATCTACCAACTTCCGGCATATCTTCATATACAGGTTCTTCTTTATTTGGTAATGTTTTTTTAGGTAATGTTTTTTTAGGTAATTGTTTTTTAACTTCCTCTTTAGGATATTCTTTTGCAAATACTACTGGTTGTTTAGGAGCTGGAAATTTATAATATTGATAATCATTATCTATACTATTAATAAATCCACTTTTACCTTTTACTGGAGGATGATGGTCATGAAGTGCTATTTCTCTTCCAGTTTGAGGAGTATAGTAACCACTGTTATCAATGATATTTTCAAATAATCTAGTTTTTAATTTGTTAGCTTGTGCTTCTGTTTTACGAGTATGTTTTTTAGCAGCATCTTCAGATGAAAATCCATAACTAGTTGTTAAACCTGTTATATAATATGGATCATGAACATTACTACTTCCTGTAGCTAATGCTCCTTTTATTACATTTTGAAGAGCTCTATTATATTTATTAACATTTTGGTGTGTTATAGAACTATCTCTATAAGCTTGTATTCTTTGTTTATATTCATCTGGATCAGACGTAATAAAAACATTTTTAGGAAGTTTAACACATTTTTTTCCATTGTAGTAAAATCCTTTAGGGCATCCTGCAGATCCACCTTCTGCATAATACTTAGCATTAGGATCAAATACTTTTCTTCTTTTATCCTTTGGTTTTTTAAATAGATTGTTCTCAGTAAATAGTTTGTTAGTAGCATCTAAACTTCTAGAGTATGCTTTAGATGCTAAACCTTTCTTACTAGGTTTAGGCATTGATACTAATCCTCTAGGTCTACCACCCTTCTTCATCTGTGGTTGTTCATCTACATAATCTGCTCCAGGAAATACATAATCTTGTCCAGGATACATCATCTGTGGTTGACCTACATTAGGTTGTGCATATACAGGATATGGTACCGGTTGATTAGTTATAGGATTATTCCGCATTGTAATCCTTTTATTATCTGATAAAGGTATTCTTACAGGTTGTCCTTGATTGTTTGGATTCCAATAACCAGTAGGATCATAAATTATGTCCTTTGATGTTTTAGGAGCTTTGGCTTTAGTCAACTCCTTAGTTGCTTTTTGTAATACTCTACTATTGCCCATTACCTTGGTGAATATTGATTTTTACTATCTACAAGTTTAAGTATCATATTTACATTACCTGATATCTCTTTTCTTAAAGCTAGGAAGTTTGTATAGTGTCTAAACTTCTTTCTTTGTAATAAAGGTTTTGTAAAGTCTAAATTATTAAAGTTTAGATTTCTTGTATAACCATCTGGATTTGTATCCCATATAAATTGTTGAGTATATGTACCAAGCAGTTGTGTTGTTCCTGGGACAAGCGGTCCTGATGGAGGATAACCAGCACCAATAGGAAACTCTCCTCTATCTTTAGTTATATCCCAAAACTGATTAAATCTATATTTGTTTTCTTCTTTTG